>Ga0326727_10005526_pt1 | contig 36008 bp, 32 predicted proteins | sample MB2enrmetagenome_FD_207643 | JGI IMG/M metagenome (GOLD analysis project Ga0326727, IMG submission 207643) | Lab enriched peat soil microbial communities from McLean, Ithaca, NY, United States - MB29MY | ecosystem: Environmental > Terrestrial > Soil > Wetlands > Peat | place: USA: New York...
AAGAGCCCGACGCCACCGCGGCGCTCGGAACGATGACCGGCGGCCAGGCGGTGCAGGCGGCCAAAGCGGGCCTCAAGGCGATCTATTGCAGCGGCTGGCAAGTGGCCGCGGATGCCAACGTCGCCGCGCAGGTGTACCCGGATCAGAGCCTCTATCCGGTCAACTCGGTTCCGCAGCTCGTCAAGCGGATCAACAACGCCTTTCAGCGCCTCGATCAGATCGAAACGGTCGAAGGCCGCGGCGGCCCGGAGAACTATCTGCCGATCGTTGCCGATGCCGAGGCCGGCTTCGGCGGACCGCTCAACGTCTTCGAGCTCACCAAAGCGATGATCGAAGCCGGCGCCGCCGCCGTCCATTTGGAAGATCAGCTCGCCTCGGAGAAAAAGTGCGGCCACCTCGGCGGAAAGGTGCTTATCCCGACGCAGCAGGCGGTGCGCCACTTGATCGCGGCGCGTTTGGCCGCCGACGTGCTCGACGTGCCGACCGTCATCATCGCGCGCACCGACGCGAACGCCGCGACGCTCATCACGAGCGACGTCGATCCGGTCGACCGCCAATTCATCACCGGTGAGCGCACGCCCGAAGGCTTCTTCCGCACGCGCGAAGGTCTGGATGCCTGCATCGCGCGCGGCCTGGCCTACGCGCCGTACGCCGATCTGCTCTGGGTGGAGACCTCCGAGCCGAACATCGAGGAAGCGCGCAAGTTCGCCGACGCGATCCACGCGAAGTTCCCGGGCAAGCTGCTGGCGTACAACTGCTCACCGTCGTTCAACTGGAAGAAGAAACTCACCGACGAACAGATCGCAACCTTCCGTGAGCAGCTCAACGCGATGGGGTATAAGTTCCAGTTCATCACGCTGGCCGGCTTCCATGCGTTGAACTACAGCTTCTTCGAGCTCGCGCGCGATTTCAAAGATCGCGGGATGTCGGCGTACGCGGAGTTCCAGCAGAAGGAATTCCAGAGCGAAGAGTTCGGCTACACGGCCACGCGCCACCAGCGCGAAGTCGGCACCGGCTACTTCGACGAGGTCGCGCAGACGATCAGCGAAGGCAAATCGTCGACGACGGCGCTGCACGGATCGACGGAAGCGGAACAGTTCTACGAGAACGGCGTCAAACAGGCCGTCGGCGTCTAACCGCCGTAATCGTCAGACGCTCCACTGCGCGCGAGCCGAACGGCTCGCGCGCTTCCTTCCTCCGGGAGAATGAATCGCCAATGACCACCGGCATGCTCGACCGCGCCGGCATCTCCGTCGCGCGCCCGCTCGTCGACTTCATCGAGACACGCGCGCTGCCGGGCCTCGACATCTCGGCCGAGCAGTTTTGGGCGGGCCTAGCCGGCGTACTCGCGCGCTTCGCGCCGGAGAACCGCGCGCTGCTGGACGAGCGCGACCGATTGCAAACGAGCATCGACCGCTGGCATAGCGAACGCGGCTCGCAACCGATCGATGCTGCGGCGTATCAGGCGTTTCTGCGCGAGATCGGCTACCTGCAGCCCGAGCCCGCGCACGTTCACGTCGGCACCGAGCACGTCGATCCCGAAGTGTCGTCGACCGCCGGGCCGCAACTCGTCGTGCCGATGCTCAACGCGCGCTTCGCGCTCAACGCCGCCAACGCGCGCTGGGGAAGCCTCTACGATGCGCTGTACGGCACCGACGCGCTCCCCGGCGCGGCGCGGCCGGGCGGCTACGATGCGCAGCGCGGCCGGCTCGTGGTCGAACGGGCGAAGAGTTTTCTCGATGAGGCGGTCCCGCTCGCGCACGGGCGCCATGCCGACGTCACCGCGTACCGCGTCGAGAACGGCGCGCTGGTTCCGCCGCTCGCCGATCCGTCGCTGCTGGCCGGTTATCGCGGCGAGCCGCACGAGCCCTCGGGCCTGCTGTTTCGTCACCACGGCTTGGGCATCGAACTCGTCATCGACCGGAACCACCCGGTCGGCGCGAGCGATCCGGCCGGCGTCGCCGACATCATCCTCGAAGCAGCCCTGACGACGATCGTCGATCTCGAAGACTCCGTCGCCGCCGTCGATGCCGCCGACAAGGTCGCCGGCTACGGCAACTGGCTCGGCTTGATGAACGGCGATCTCGAAGAGACCTTCGAGAAGGGCGGCCGCGCGATGACCCGCCGGCTCGAACCGGATCGGACCTGGCGCGAACCCGCGAGCGGCGCCGCGTTCACGCTTCCGGGACGTTCGCTGATGTTCATTCGCAACGTCGGCCTCCACATGATGACGCCGGCCGTGCTGCTGGCCGACGGATCGCCGGCCCCCGAAGGCATCCTCGACGCGATGGTCACCGCGCTCATCGGCATGCGCGATCTGCGCGGGCTCGGACGCTATCGCAATAGCCGCACCGGCTCGATCTACATCGTCAAACCGAAACTGCACGGACCCAAAGAGGCGGCGTTCACCGACGCGCTGTTCGGCGCGGTGGAAGACGCACTCGGACTCGCGCGCAACACGCTCAAAGTCGGCATCATGGACGAAGAGCGCCGAACGTCGGCGAATCTCGCCGCCTGCATCGAAGCGGTGAAAGACCGCATCGCCTTCATCAACACGGGCTTCCTCGATCGCACCGGCGACGAAATCCATACCTCCATGCGCGCGGGCGCCATGGTGCGCAAGGGCGAGATGAAAGCGTCGGCATGGATCAAGGCCTACGAAGACCGCAACGTGCAGATCGGGTTGCGCTGCGGCCTCGGCGGCGTCGGCCAGATCGGCAAAGGCATGTGGGCGATGCCGGATCGCATGGCCGACATGCTCGAACAGAAGATCGCGCACCCGCGCGCCGGGGCATCGACCGCGTGGGTACCCAGCCCGACGGCGGCAACGCTGCACGCGCTGCACTATCATGCCGTCGACGTCTTTGCGCGCCAGCGAGAAATCGCCGCGCAACACGACGTTGATCCGCTCGACGCCTTGCTGACGATCCCGCGCCATGACGGCGCGCCGTACGCGCCCGACGCGATCGCGCAGGAGATCGACAACAACGTGCAAGGCATCCTCGGCTACGTCGTGCGCTGGGTCGATCAAGGCATCGGCTGCTCCAAGGTGCCCGATATTCACGACGTCGGGTTGATGGAAGACCGGGCGACGTTGCGCATCTCCTCGCAGCACGTGGCAAACTGGCTGCTCCACGGTGTCTGCACGCAAGAGCAGGTCGACGATGCGCTCGAACGCATGGCCCGGAAAGTCGACGCGCAGAACGCGGGCGATCCGGCGTACCGTCCGATGACGCCCGATACCGGCGCGAGCCTCGCGTTCCAGGCGGCGCGAGCGCTGATCTTCGAAGGCGCCGTGCAGCCGAACGGCTACACCGAGTACCTGCTGCATCGGTTCCGCACCGACGTGAAGTCGCGCGCTTTGAACCGCGCGTAAGAGGTCGTTCGGCCCAGGGCGGCGCCCGCCTGAATCGCGAAGAGCGCACCATGAAAACCTGGCTGAGCATTTTGAGCAGCCTGGGTGTGCTGTTTGCCCTCATCGCAATCTCCGGCACGGCCGGAAACTCGGCACCGTCCGCCGCACACGCGTCTCCGTGCGGCCCCGCGCACGTCGCCTTCGCCGAACCGCCCGGCGTCAACGTGTGGACGCTCCCGAAGAACGACCTTGGGCAGCACGAACTGATTCTCGCTGTCCACCAAGATAAAGACCGCTTCTGCTATCACTACCGGCAGGACGGAGCCGAGCACATCGGCGCTCCTGCAATCCACGTGCGTCCGGGCGATACCTTCGCCGTACGCGTCGTCAACGATATGGCGAGCCCGAGCAAAGGCGAACGCGTCGCCGCGAGCGCGCTGCCGATGTGCATGCCGATGGCAATGGACGAAGGCCCGGTGCAACACTACGTCGGCTACCTCAACCACACCATCGACGATCGCTACATGAATGCGTCCGATGCCGACGTCAATCTGCATCTGCACGGATTCCAGGGCCCCGAATCGCAAGACGATCCGTTTCTCTCGACGCTCAGCACGCCGATGCACGCGTGCGAGTACCACTTCACCATTCCGGCAAACCAGCCGCCGGGAACGTACTTCTATCACCCGCACGCGCACGGCGCCGCCGACGATCAAGTTGGCGGCGGCCTCGCCGGAGCGTGGATCGTCGACGCACCAGCGCCGCGCGTGCCGGCCGCCGACGATCATCTGCTGATTCTCGGGTACCGCTATCCGTTCGCGAACGACAACCCGTTCGCGCCCGACCCGACGGCGCTGATCTTCGACGCCGGGAGCGCGCACGAAGCGGGGCTACGTAGCGCAGCGCCGGTAGCGTACGATCCGTTCAACCCGCCGCCGTGGCCGTCGGTGTTTCCGATGCGCTACCACGGTCTGGCCATGAACCCGAACGATTGCGACGGTATTGCGAGCGACGCCGCGCTCTCGATCAACGGGGCGCTTCCGCCCGGACGGTTGACGGTAGCAGGCGGCGACACGCAGGTGCTTCGCTTGGTCAACGCCACCGCCGATTCGCCGAAGCTCTTCGTGTTGCGCGACCGGAGCGGAAACGCGGTTCCGCTCAAGATCGTCGAGCTCGACGGGCGGCCGGTCGGCGGCGATAACGACCATCCGCTCTCCCGGTACATCGTGGCTCCGTCGATCCTCGTGCCGCCGTCGGGGCGCGCGAGCGTGCTCGTCACGGTGGCGCCGGGAGCCGCCTACACGCTCTCGACGCAACACTTTTGCGCCGGGACGCCCGAAGCGTTTCAAATGGCCGCCGACATCCTATCGATCACCGGAGCCGACAGCGCCGCCGACCCGCACGTGATCGCCACCTCGGAGCTGCTCCCGGGCACCTCGCCCGCCGCCGCGCTCGTCGCCTACGCGGACGCGCATCGCGCGACGATCTACCGGCGCGCGATAACGTTCAGCGATGCCGTCATCCCCAAGCAGGGGAAAACACCGGTCCACCTCTCGTTCTTCATCACCGACACCACCAACAAGGATTTCCACGAGCACCCGTTCGCGCCGGTGTTCGCAAGCGGTTCGATGGTGCCGACGAACCCCGACATCGTGGTCAAGCAGGGCACCGTTGAGGAATGGTACCTGATCAACGCCTCGATGGGCGGGCACGCGTTCCACATCCACCAAATGTCGTTCGTCAACGAGCACGGCCCCGGCGGCGTCCCCGTCTCGCTCGATACGGTCTATCTGCCGCAAGGGCGCGTAACGCCCAACGCGTCCGACCCCAACTACCCGCTCGTCCACCCGTCGATCGTCCGGGTCCTGATCGACTTCCGCCACGTGCCCAAAGGCACGTTCGTCTTCCACTGCCACATGCTCTATCACGAAGATCACGGCATGATGGGTTCGGTCCGGGTCGAGTAGCGTTGAAGAATCCCGCTTCGGCGGTTCCCCAGTCCCGCTCGTCACGGGCCGGTTGACCCGCCGGCCCGTGAGGCTGTATCACGGGTGCATGGGACTCTCGCGCCGGAATTGGCTCTACGTCTTTTGCCTCCTCAGCTTCGTAGCGGTGTTCAATACGCTGCACTTCGGGCTCGACGACCTCACGCGCGGCCAGACGAGCGTGTTCGTGACCCGCATGATCGAAGAGTTCACCGGCGCCTACACCGTCTTATTGCTGCTCCCGATCGTGCTGTACTTGGTGCGGCGATTTCCCATCGGGTGCGACTGGAGGAGCTTCGTAACGGCGCATCTCTGCGGACTCGTCGTCTACACCATCCTCCACACGACGTTGTTATGGGGCACGCGCTCGGCGCTCTTCCTCGTCCTGGGCATGGGGCACTACGACTACGGAAACATGCTTTGGCGCTATCCGATGGAAGCGGCAAGCGACGCGATCGACTACGTTTTGATCTTCGCGATCATCGTCTTGTTTCAATCGCTCGACGCGGCGCAACGCGCGAAGGTAACGGAGGCGGAGCTCGAGGCGAAGCTTTCCGAGGCAAAACTCGAGAACCTACGCCTGCAGTTGCAGCCGCACTTTCTCTTCAACACCCTCAACGCGATCTCGACCGTCATGTACGAAGACGTCGCCAAGGCCGACAAGATGCTCGCGCAAGTGAGCGATTTCATGCGCCTCGTGCTCGACTCCAGCGGGGTGCAGACCGTACCGCTTGCCGAGGAGGTCCGTATCGAGCGCATGTACGTCGACATCATGAAGACGCGGCTGGAGCGCAACCTGGCGCTCGACGTGGAGATCGACGAGAGCGCGCGGGAGATGATGATTCCGTTCATGCTGCTTCAGCCGCTGCTCGAAAACAGTATCCGTCACGGGCTGGGGTCGACGCGCTCCTCGCTCGATCTACGCATCGACGTGCGGCGCGAGAACGGCTCGGCCATCGTGCGCGTCAGCGACAACGGCATCGGCTACGCGCCCTCGGGATCGTGGGGCATCGGCCTGCGCAACACGACCGACCGTTTGGCGCACCTCTACGGCGCCCGGGCATCATTTCGCATCGAGGCATCGCCCGCCGGCGGCACCGTTGCCACCGTCGTCCTCCCGCTGACGACAAAGGAGCTAACATGAGTTTGCAGGTGATGATCGCCGACGACGAAGCTCCGGCGCGACGGAAGCTGATCCGCTTTCTTGCCGAACACGACGACGTCGAGATCGTGGCCGAAGCATCGAACGGAATCGACGCGATCGACCTGATCGCGATGACCAAGCCGAAACTGGTCTTTCTCGACATTCACATGCCCGATCTCGACGGCCTCGGCGTGGCCGAAAGCATCTCGCGCAGCGACGAGCCGCCCGCGATCGTGTTCGTGACCGCCTTCGATCAATATGCGGTGAAAGCGTTCGAGCTCAGCGCCCTGGACTATCTCCTGAAACCGTACGATCGCGAGCGCTTCGAACAGGCGCTGGCGCGAGCCCGCAACACCGAGTCGCCGGCCCGCAAACCCGACGAGCTCGCAAAGGCGATCTCGCAGATCCGTAACGAGGATACCTACGCGCGGCGCTTGCTCATCCCCAACGACGGGCGTTCGTTTTTTGTTGCAACGCGCGAGATCGCGCGCCTCGAGTCGGACGGTAACCGGGTCAGCGTACACACGCCGCGCGGCACGCATACGCTTCGCGCTACGCTGGAATCGCTCGAAGCGCGTCTCGATCCGGCCCAGTTTGCCCGCGTGCATCGTTCGCATCTCGTGAACATCGACGAAATCGCGGAGATCCACCCGTGGTTCCACGGCGACTACAAGATCCTCATGCGCGACGGCACCGAGATCGCGTGGAGTCGCCGGTACGCCGCAAAACGCCCCGACCTCCTCAAATAAGGGAAACTCAAGAATGAAACGACTTGCCTGGGCGTCGGCTGCGCTCGTCTTCGTCGTGCACGCGATCGGCAATCCGCACTACGGTTTCTTCCGCGACGAACTCTACTTCATCATCTGCGGACGGCACCCGCAGTTCGGGTACGTCGATCAGCCGCCGGTCACGCCGCTACTCGCGGCCCTCACGCAACTCGGGGGGCACTCGCTGTTCCTGTTGCGCATCGTGCCGGCGTTCTTTGCTGCGGCGGGCGCGTTCACGACCGTACTGCTCGCGGCGGAGTTCGGCGGCGGCATCTTCGCCGGCGCGCTCGCGGCGATCGTCTTCCTCTTCACGCCGGTGCTGCTCAGCTTCGGCATGAAGGTCGGGGCCGATGAGGTAGGGCTGTGGACGTGGCCGCTGCTGGCGTACCTGATCGTCCGCATCACCAAAGGCGCCGACCCGCGACTGTGGCTCGCAGCCGGGGCGATCGCAGGGCTGAGCTTCGAGAGCAAATACAGCGTCTTGTTCTTGGTGGCCGCTCTCGGCGCCGGATTACTGCTCGCTCCGCAGCGCCGCGCGCTGCGCGGCCGGTGGTTCGCGGGCGGCGCCGCCGTTGCGCTGGCGATCTCGCTGCCGAACGCGCTCTGGCAGGCCGCCTACGGGTTCCCGATGTGGGAACTGCTCGAAGCCGGTCAACACGGCAAGAACGTCATCGCCGGGCCGCTCCTGTATCTCGCGCAGCAGGTCCTCATTACGAACCTGTTCCTCTTCCCGCTGTGGCTGATCGGGCTCGTGTGGCTGCTGCGGAGCAGCGCGTACCGCTTCCTCGGCTACGCGTACGTCGTGCTGATCGCCGAGATGATCGTCTTTCACGGCAAGCACTACTATCCGGCGAACGTCTATCCGATCTTGATCGCCGCGGGCGCGGTGCAGGTCGAAGCTTGGACCGCACGGATGCCGCCGGCGCGGATTGCGGTTGCCGCGTACGCGCTCGTGCTCGGTCCGGTCTTCGTCCCGTTCTCGCTGCCCCTGCTTCCCGAAGCGACGTTTCTCGCCTATCAAGACCGTTTGGACGACGTCCTGCACATTCCCAAGACCGCGCTTGCGACCGAACACGGGCGCGAGCAGGCGGCTTTGCCGGGCGATTGGGCCGACATGCACGGCTGGCCGGAGCTCGCTGCAGCCGTTGCGCGGGTCTACGACGCGCTGCCGCCGGAGCAGCGGTCGCAAGCGGTAGCCGTCGCGTCGAACTACGGCGAAGCGGCGGCGATCGAGTTCTTCGCGCCGGGCGTTCCCGTCATCAGCGGACACAATCAGTATTGGCTCTGGGGCACGCGCGGCTACAGCGGCAACGTCGTCATCGACGTCGACGGCGACTGCGGAGCGAAGCAGCATCTATTCCGGCATGCGCACCGTGCGGGGACCTTCAACGCCCCGTATACGATCGGGTGGGAGACCGGCGTTCCGATCATGGTGTGCCGCGGGATCAACGTGCCGCTCGCGCAGCTCTGGCCCGAGATCAAGCACTACGAATGAAGCGCTAGAAGATCGATCAACTTCGGGTAGACGATCTCGGTCTTCGCAAGCGGATTATCGGGATCGATGATGTCGTGATTCATCGGCAACCCTTGCAGTTCGTGGAACTCGACCCCACGGCTGCGCATCGCTTGCCATTGCCGGACGATCTCCAGCGTCACTTCGTTGTTGACCGCCGGGTCGGTGCGATTCACGACCGTTGCAACGCGCGCCGCTTGCGGGGCCGCCTGTTTCGAAGCCTTGTAGACCAGATCGGAGATGCGCAGCGTCTGCATGAGCGCGTGGGTCGAGAAGCGCGGGTAAGCCGTGCGCGGCCGCTGGTCGGCGCGTACGCGCGGATCCCACCACAGAAAGAGGTTGGGCGCATGACGGCCGAGCCAGCCGATTACCTGCGTCACCGCGTGCGGGAGTTGCAGTAATCCGAAATCGGGTCCGATCGGCATACTCGTCGCGATGTCGCTGCGCGTTTGCGCGAGGTACGCGCACTGTAAGCCGCCCATCGAGATTCCGAGCACGGCAACGCGCTCGCCGAGCCCGGCGGCGACATCGACGGCTTCGTGCGACGCGGCAACCAGTTCTTCCGCCGTGAGCTTGGCGATATCGGCGGTCAGCCGGTCGCGGTAGCCGTGATAGGGCATGCGCGGCGCGAGCACGTTTACCCCGAGCGCCGCCAGCTTCGGCGCCAGTTCGACGAACTGTCCGGGATGATTGGTGAGACCGTGGAACAGGACGATGCTCCACGGCCGGCGCTCCCCGTGCGTGAGGAGCGCCGTGCGCGCGTTCGGCGCAACGCGATCGTCGTCGCGCGCTTGGATCGCCCGCACCCGCTCGAGGGCGTCGGCATACGTGGATGCCGGGCTAAGCGCCGGCGTGACGATCATGCCATCCACATTCTGCCAAATGGTCGTTCACCATGCCTGAGGCTTGCATGAACGAATAGACGATCGTCGGCCCGACGAAGGCGAACCCGCGTTTCTTCAGATCCTTGCTTAGGCGCTCCGAGAGCGGCGTCTGAGCCGGAACGTCGGCCGGCGTTGCCGGGCGGTTCACGAGCGGTGTGCCGTCGACGAACTCCCACACGTACGCGTCGAACGAACCAAACGCTTGCTGCACCGAGCGGAAGGCACGCGCGTTGCCGACCGCCGCTTCGATCTTCCCGCGATGACGCACGATGCCCGCATCTTGGAGCGCGCTTGCGATCTGGCGCTCCGTCATGCGCGCCACTCGCGCCGGATCGAAGCCAAAGAAGCGCTCGCGATAGCGATCGCGCTTCCGCAGGATCGTCTCCCACGACAACCCTGCCTGCGCGCCCTCGAGGACGAGCATCTCGAAGAGCCGGTGCTCGTCGTGTACCGGAATGCCCCACTCCAGGTCGTGGTACGCAACCATCAGGTCGGTCGTCGCCCACGAGCAGCGCTGCATCACGCGCCTTCCAAGAGGTCGAGCAGCGTTGGGAAGACCCGCTGCGCGATCTCCGGATGCCGCAGCGGTTCGATGATGTCGTGCGAGATCGGCACGCCTTCGAGCACGACGTGGTCGATGCGATCGGTGTCCCGGACGCGCATCACCGTCTCCAGACGCCGCACGGCCTTGTTGTTGACGGCCGCTTCGCGCGAGTTGGTGACAAAAATCAGGTGCTTGGCGGCGATGCCGTTCTGCGCGTCGTGCAGCACTTCGCGCGCAAGCAGGTACGACTGCGCGAGCGCGTGCGTGGCGTAGCGCGGGTAGCCGTGCATCGGAAGCTGCTTCTCGCGCGCGATGGGGTCCCACCAAGCGAAACGATTCGGCAAGCGCAGCAGCATATGCGCGGCCGACGACATGAAGCGGTTGGGAACCCACGAGATACCGAAGAAGGGCGCGATCGCAACCGCGCGCTCGACCGGCACGCGCTGCGCGAGCCACGTCGTGAGCAATCCACCAAGCGAAAAGCCGCCGACGACCACCCGTTCGCCCAAGCCCTGCGCGATCTGCACCGATTCGAGCGCAAACCCGCGCAACTGATCGGCGGTAAGCAAGGCGAGTGCCTCCGAGAGACGGTCCCGATGCCCATGGCGCGGCAGACGCGGCACGATCACGTTGTGCCCGTGCGCATGCAACTCGTGGGCGAAGCGGACGAACTGCGTCGGACTGGCGGAGAGCCCGTGGAAGAGCAGCACCGACAAAGGGCGCACCTCGCCGTGGAGCAGCAGCATGCTGCGGCCGGTCTCCCCGACCAGCTCGTGATCGCGCCCGCGCAAGCGGTCGAGGAGGGATTGCGTGGTTTCAGAGATGCCCGTCATGGTAGTCAGAAGGTGGCCCTGCGAAGCGTCCTTAACCTTGAGTGTGCCAAATCATGCCAAGTATTAAATCAGATCGCACGCGCACGTTCGTCGACCTCGACGAACACTTCGGCGCCCACAACTATGCCCCGCTTGACCTCGTCGTCGAACGCGCCGAGGGCGTGTGGCTCTGGGACGTCGACGGACATCGCTTCCTCGACTGCATCAGCGCGTACTCCGCCGTCAATCAGGGACACGGACACCCGCGCATCCAGGCCGCCCTGATCGAGCAGGCCGGGCGCGTGGCGCTCACCTCGCGCGCGATGCGGAACGATCGCATGGGCCGCTTCCTCAAGAAGTTGACGGGCGTAACCGGTTTCGACATGGCGCTTCCGATGAACACGGGTGCCGAGGCGGTGGAGACGGCGATCAAACTCGCGCGGCGCTGGGGCTACGAAGTCAAAGGCATCGCCGACAACGCGGCCGAGATCATCGTCTTCTCGAACAACTTCCACGGACGCACGACGGCGATCATCAGCGCGAGCACCGAACCGGCATACCGCCGCCACTTCGGACCATTCACGCCCGGCTTCACGTTCGTGCCGTACGGCGACGCCGATGCGCTCGAGCGCGCGATCACGCCGAACACCTGTGCGATCTTGATCGAGCCGATCCAAGGAGAGGGCGGCGTGATCGTACCGCCCGAGGGCTTCATCAAGCGCGCCTGGGCGACGTGCAAGGAGCATCACGTCCTGTTCATCGCCGACGAGATTCAAACCGGATTCGGACGCACGGGCGATCTCTTCGCCTGCGACTACGACAACGTCAAACCCGATATCCTCGTGGTCGGCAAGGCGCTGGGCGGAGGATTCTATCCGGTCTCTGCAGCGCTTGCCAACCGTCCGTTGATGGAGCTCTTCAAACCGGGTGATCACGGCAGCACCTTCGGCGGCAATCCGCTCGCATCGGCGGTCGCAGAAGCGGCGCTCGACGTGATCGTCGAAGAAAAGCTGCCCTCGCGATCGCGATACGCGGGCGCGAAGATCATGCAGGGCCTGCGCGCAACGAGCTCCCCGCTCGTCAAGGAGGTGCGCGGACGCGGCCTCATGATCGGCATCGAACTCTCGGTCAAGGCCAAGAAGCTCGCCCACGCGCTCCTCGAACGCGGCGTCGCGGCGAAAGATACGCACGACTACGTGCTGCGCATCGCGCCGCCGCTCGTGATCGATGACGACGCCATCGCGTTCTTGCTCGACACCTACCGCGAGGCACTCGCCACGCTCTAACCGACCGGAGGCCGCATGGATCCGCGCACGTCGTTCCGCTGGGACGTACCCAAGCAGTTCAACTTCGCTCGCGACGTCGTTGATCGGCACGCACCCGACGACAAGCTCGGCCTCATGTTCGTCTCGTCGGAGAACGTCCGCCGGGCGTACGGCTTCGAGGAGCTCTCCGAGACCTCGAAACAATACGCGAGCGTCTTCCTCGACGCGGGCATCGATCGCGGCTCGCGCGTACTGGTGGTGCTTCCCAAGATCCCCGAATGGATCTTCACGCTGCTGGCGCTCGACCGGCTCGGCGCGGTCGCGATTCCGTGCCCAGAGCAGCTGCGCGCAAAGGACCTGCTCTATCGCGCCGATCACGCGGAAGCGGTCGCGATCGTCGGCGACGTCAACAACGTCGGAGAACTCGACGAGATGCGCGCGCACGCGAAGACGTTGCGCACCGCGTTCGTCACGCGCGGCGAAGCCGAGGGCTGGCAAACGCTCGAACTGCTTGCCCATCACGCCAAACCCTTCGACGGCGTCGAGACCGCGAGCGACGAGTGGGCGTACATCGTGTACACGAGCGGAACGACCAAGGATCCCAAGGGCGTGATCCACGACCGCGCGTACCAATACGCCAAACGCATGCAGGCGAAGTACTGGCTCGACTGCCGCGAGGACGACTTGGTCTGGTGTACGGCGTCGACCGGCTGGGCCAAGAGCCTGTGGAACGTGCTGCTCGGCCCGTGGTCGCAGGGCAGCGGCATCGTGCTGCACGAGTCCAACTTCGATCCACTCGCCCGCATCGACCTGATTGCCGATCTCAACGTAACGGTACTCTGCCAAGCGCCGACGGAATACCGCCTCGAAGCCAAGCTTCCCGATCTTGCGACTCGGTGGAAGCTGCCGCACCTGCGGCATTGCGTGAGCGCCGGGGAACCGCTCAACCCCGAAGTCATCGCACGCTGGAAAGACGCATTCGGCCTGACGATTCTCGACGGCTACGGGCAGACCGAAAACACGCTCCTGGTCGCAAATCTCGCGGGCGACGACGTACGCGCCGGTTCGATGGGGCGCCCGACGCCCGGACACGACATCGTCGTCATCGACGACGACGGACGCGAGTGCAAAACGGGCGAGACCGGCGACATCGCGCTGCGCGGCAATCCGCCCTCGCTCTTCAAGGGCTATTTGAAAAACGACGAAGAGACGGCCGCGTGCTACCGCAACGGCCACTATCTCACCGGCGACCGCGCGTACGTCGATGAGGACGGCTATTTCTGGTTCGTCGGTCGCGCCGACGACGTCATCAGCTCGGGCGCGTACCGCATCGGGCCGTTCGAAGTCGAGAGCGCGCTGCTCGAACATCCCGCCGTGGCCGAATCGGCGGTGGTGGGGAGCCCCGATCCCGATCGCGGCAACATCGTCAAGGCGTTCGTCGTCTTGCGCAAAGGCCATGAAGCCGGCGACGCACTCGTGCGCGAACTGCAAGACCACTGTAAGGCGATAACGGCGCCGTACAAATATCCGCGCGAGATCGAATTCGTCGACGAGCTTCCGAAAACGCGCTCGGGGAAAATCCGCCGCGTCGAGTTGCGGCAGCGCGAACTCGAGCGCAAGGGTGCCACGCGCGCCAGCGGTTACGTGTAGGCCGGCCGTGAACGACGTTTCCGATGACGGGGAGCTCCCGCTCTACCGCCTCTACGTGATGCGGGCGGCGTACCTCATACTCGGGGTGGCGCAAGGTGCAAGAACGTGGCCGGCGATCTTTCACCATGCGGCGCCTTGGCATTTTTGGCATGGCGTCGCCGCCAGCTTCTTCGGTGCGTTGACGCTGCTGAGTTTGCTCGGCGTGCGGTATCCTATTCGCATGATGCCGTTGTTGATCTTCGAATTCGCATGGAAAGCGATCTGGGTACTCGCGGCTTGGCTCCCGCCGTGGCTCGCGCACACGCTCGAACCCAATACCCGTGACTCGTTCGTCCAGATTTTCCCGGCCATCATCGTCGTTCCGCTCGTGCTGCCATTGGGATATGTCTGGAAGCATTACGTGCTCGCGCCGGCCGATCGGTGGAGATAACCGAGACCTGAACGCCGCACCGCGCGGGTCCCCGCCTAGGCCGCCTTTAGCGCAATGCACACCGATCTTTACCAGCGTGCAAACTTTGGCGCGTTTATGCGCGCGTCTTAATTCAAGGACAATCTCTCTAGACGTTTCGTGGACGTTTCCTCTCTATAACCGATGGTGCGGACATCATTCCGCACCATGCGAGAGGAGCAGTTACCATGAAGTGGAGCGTCATTACCGGCGCGCTCGCGGCGAGCGTCGCTTTCACCGCCTGCGGCGGCGGCACCAGTTCGAACCTGCCGGCTGCGGCACAGAACTCCGGCAACTCGCCGATTACCAATCCCGCGACGTCGCAAAAACCCGTCATGAAGACGGCGACGACCGGCGTGAATGCCGCGAGCAACATCTACGTGGACGATGGCGGAGCGATGAAGCGCATCGCGGCGAGCGCGGACGGCGCCGCCGCATACACGACGATTTCCATGCCGTCGTCGTTTAGCTCGAACCCCGATCCGGGGCAATTCGCCGCGATGAACGTCGGCGGAAACACCTACATCGCGTACGTGAATCCCGTCGGACCGGGCGGCGGCGCCTCCGGGCAACTGACCGTATGCCAAGTGGTGGAGAGCACCCGCATCATCGGCCACAAGATCATCCATAGCTTCTCGTGCAATCCGGCCAGCGTGCTGGGTTCGAGCGACGTAACCGGCGGCGGACCCGTGAGTGTCGTGTGGGATAACGCTCTGAGCACGCTCGCGACGCTCAACGCGTCGACCGGCCGCATCGGTATGTGGACGTATACCGGCGGAGACACGCTGGCCGAGATCGCCGATACCACGTGGACGTCGCAAACGGACGACTATATTGCCATGGCGGCCGATCCGCTCTCCGGCGGACTGTGGTTCGTAACCGGTGCCTCGTTCCACCCGTTCCTGATGAGCTTCAATGACGTAAGCAACACGTTCAGCGCCCCCGCAATCCAATCGAACATCACCGTCGACAACACCGTGAATCCGACGGCCTTGGACGTAAACAACAACTACGACCTGTGGGTCGGGAACGCGTACGGAACCGTCTACAACAACGCGAACGGCACCGAGCAGCTCTACGCTCCGGGCGAATACTGCAGCGCGATCTCCTCGGCGGTCGTGCAGATCGGCTCCGATACCCAGAACGGCTATATCGCCGGCTATAACCTGATCGAGGTCTATGCCGACAGCGCCACCGAAGGCGGCGGGTGCCCGCAGCCGTCGCGCACCATCACCGGCTTCTCGAACATCGAGGGCATGACGATCCTGTAGTCTACAGCTTGAGCGTCATGACGTCGCCGGTCGTAAAGCCGAGCGACTCGTAGAGACCGCGGGCGGGCTCGGTCGTTTGCAAACGAACGACCTTGACGCCCGCGTTCTTACACCAATTGACGGCGGCGCTCACCGCCTTGCGGGCCCCGCCGCGCTGGCGGTAGGCCGGATGGGTGTAAACCCCGGCGATGATGGCCCGCTTGCCGTCGAGCACGAGGTCCAGCGGCGTCGCCATGAGGATTGCGCCGGCGCAGGCGACGATGGTTCCGTCCTGCTCACACACGAACCAGGCCTGGGTGCCGTCCTCGATGCCCCGCGCGATCGCCGCGGTCAACCTGGGGGCGGTATGGTGGGCCTGAGCGATGCCCATGCCGGCCTCCTCCATCATGGAGAGGAAGGCGCCGGCCACGGCTGGGGCGTCGGGCGGAAACGCAGCTCGAAGGACCATTCTGACGGTACCAGTGATACGGCGTCTCGCGTTGACACCCCCTGGCGACCCGTGTTAAGCTTCGCAAGCCGAAGAAGCGAGCCTCAACCGGGCATGCTCACCGGATGCTCTCGGGCGATCCGGTCGCTACAAAAGGAACCGTCGGTAGGTTCCGTATGTGGGGTTGCTTCGGCAGCGCCATTTTTTATTTTCCGCCGAGGAGGCTATCTCATAGCTCGACCGCTCAGAGTCAACGAGCAAATCCGGATTCGTTCGGTCCGCGTGATCGACGAAAACGGCGAACAGCTCGGCATCATGCCGACCGAGGACGCGCTCTCGCGCGCCCGAGGCGCAGGACTGGATCTCATCGAGATCTCGCCCAACGCGCAGCCGCCGGTGGTAAAAATCGGCGACTACGGCCGGCTCAAATACGAGCAATCGAAAAAAGATAAAGATGCCCGCAAGAAGCAGCGCAACTTCGAACTACGCGAAGTGAAGCTGCGGCCGAAGATCGAGACGCACGACTACGAGACGAAAGCCCGTATGGCCGAGCGCCTGTTGCTCGACGGCAGCAAGATCAAAGTGACGATCATGTTCCGCGGGCGTGAGATCACCTACACGGCGTTCGGACGCCGGTTACTCGACCGGATGGCCGAAGACTTGGCGCCGCTAGCCACCATCGAGCGCGAACCGCGGCTCGAAGGTAAAAATATGTTCATGATCATGGCGCCGCGCGCGACGCCGGGCACTCCGAAGTTCTCGACGCCCAAAGAGCTGAAGGAACATAAGGAAAACCCGAAACCGATCGTCGACGATAGCGATCTTCACGACGATCACGACGAGCACGACGACGAGATGCATGACGACGTTGAAACGGTAGAAACGAAGGAGCCGACCAGTGCCTAAAATTCGTACCCACCGTGGTACCGCCAAACGCGTGAAAGTGACGGGGACCGGCAAGGTCATGCACCGTCATCAGTTCAGCGGCTGCGGCCACATCCTGAGCAAGAAGACGCGGAAGCGCAAACGCAACTTCCGCCGCGACCAGCCTACCTTCAAGGGCGATCTCAAGCGCTTGGCGCCGACGATCCCGTACTTGGTATAAGGAGGACGGATTTAGATGGCACGTATCAAACGCGGCTCGCACGGCATCAAGCATCGCCGCAAGGTGATGAAGCTCGTCAAGGGCTTCCGCGCCGCCCGCCGCCGCAACTATCGCGTCGCAAACGAAGCGCTCCTCAAGTCGCTCTCGTACGCCTTCCGCGATCGCCGCGTCCGTAAGCGCGACTTCCGCTCGCTGTGGATCAGCCGCATCAACGCGGCCGTCCGCCGCGAAGGCCTGACCTACTCGAAGTTCATCAGCGGTCTCAAGAAGTCGGGCGTTACGCTCAACCGTAAAGCGCTGAGCGAACTTGCGATCAACGACCAGCAAGCCTTCGGCTCGCTGCTCAAGATGGCCAAGGACGCCGTCGCCAAGTAGCGCTCTCTACGCGCAAACGTAAAGGCCCCGCAGCGATGCGGGGCCTTTTTTCGTTCGCCGTGCCCTTTGAGTAACTACTCATGGGCCGTTTGCCCCACGCTCCTATACTCGTGCAATCCCGGAGCCGCTCCACCGGTTCCGGGGACATTGCACCATCCTATGGGAGCACTCTATGAAGCTTCTCGTTGCACTCTTTTCGCGACCTCGAATCGCGCGTGCAGCCTGCCTCGCGGCGGCCGTTTCCCTCGCCGCCGGTTGTGCCGGCGGCGGCTCTTCCCCCATCGGATCGACCGCACTTCCCTCGGCCCCGGGCAACGCGCCTATCGGCGCGCCGGCGGCGTTACCGCAGGGACCCGACCTGGCCTCCGATACGACGGCCTGCTCGAAACTTACGGTCGCCGGCGTTAGCGCGGCGGCGTCCCAGCTCGCCGCCGCCGGCTCCATCCGCGCCACGGCGACCGCCGCGATGGCGTCGGTCAAGGCGCCGAACGTGCTCGCCGACCCGGAAGGCTTCCGCAAATTCGCACTGGCCAGCATGCCCGCGGCGCCGCACCCGGCGGAGGCCCCGGCGCAGCCGATGACGTCCGTCCAATACGCTACGTTCCGCGCCGCGCAAGCGATGGCGCACACGGGCGTCAGCGCGCAGGCGGCGATCGCTTTGTGCGCATCGCAAGCCGCAGCGGCGTCGGCAGGCGCGCCGCGCACGGACATCAACAACTGCGGCGGCATGCCGTGCAACATCCCCGAGTACTTCACCGCGGTGACCGACTCGAACGGAAACCGGACCGTTGCCGAATATCTCAACGGCACGCTGCGCTCGCAAACGACGACCGATTCGAACGGAGACACGGTCGCGAGCGGCAGCGGCGGTTTGACGACGATGTCGAGCGGCGCGTGGGTCGTCGTCAACGGCAAATGGGTGAACGTGCCGGGCCCCATCCCAGCGTGGACGCAGAACGTGACGGTACCGGGCGTCAGCAATACGATCTCGGTAAGCGCACCGGGCCCGGCCTACGTCCCGCAGAGCGGCTGGATGTCGGCTCCCGGCAGCGGCCTGTCGATGTACATCGATCCCTCCGGCACGTGGGGCGTCCTCGAAACCGGCGATTCGGCCGGCGCCGACTATTGGGTCGTCAGCCAAACGGGCGGGCCCACCGCTCCGCTGACGGTGTGCGGCTACGCCACGGTTAACGGAACCAAATACAGCAAGTGCCTTCCGCCGCTCACCTTCTCGGGATCGGGATCCGGGCCGTCGTTGCGACGGGCCGTTCCGCAGGTCAACAACTACGCAACGCTCGGCGTCGTGCTGATCGGCCTCGGACTGGGCGCGCTGGCCGTCGGGTCGACGGCGCCCGCATGGCTGGCAGGATGGCTGATCGGCTCGGGCATCGGCTCGATCTACCTCTGCGTCGCAACCAACTGCCTGGGAGCCCAAGTGTCGGATACGAGCTACGATCCTTGGCCGGGCTACGGTGAAGCCGACACGATCGAGTATGCCGGATACGGCGACGACGGAGGGGGCGGCTGCATCGCAGGACCCCGCAACGCGGTCGGGCGAGATTGCATCACCGACGACGGTGACGACGAATGGTGACGCGTTTCTGACATCGCCGGGTACATGCGAAGCGCCGCTCCCACGGGGGCGGCGCTTCTGCTATCATGGCGAGACCAAGGGCCTTGAGCCAACGAAAAGATCGGGTGTGGCCGTGCACGTCTCAGAACTCCTTGCGCAGGCGCAGGGCCTGCACAACGTCGGCGCTTCGGTGAAAGCCGCGGCAGTGCTCGGAGAGATTCCGATCGCGCGCGTTCCAAGCCGCGATTTCTTTTCGGCGGTGATGCTCTCGAGCGACCTTGCCGCCTTCGGCATCATGACCAAGAACCGCACGGGCGATTGGAGCGGCGACGAACTCGTGCGCATCTGCAACGCGCGACTGCGCAAGCCTTCCGCGTCGGCTGCCGAGCTCGCCCTCGAACGCAGCGCGCTCAGCGCGGTCCTGGCGCTCAAAGCCGGATCGGCGGAAGATCGCGATGGACTATTCGCGTCGATCGCGTGCGGCGACGACGCGCTGCGACGCCCGGCCTACGGCGGCGACCGGGCTGCCGAAGAAGCATTCGTCGCCTTTCACGCTCGGTATTCCATCTGGCAAGCGGAGTTCGGAAGGCATCAAGAAGCCAACGATGCGCTCGCGGAGACCGCGCTGCTCGTGGACGGCTCACGCGACCTTCCCGTCTACACGCGCTTCGAGGATCTCACCGCTCGAGCGTGGATGCACTCGCTGACGACGCGGACCGCGGCGGCGGCCCGTCAGGACGTCGAGGCCATTCGCGCGTTCGGCATCAGCGGCAGCATCCCGCAGGCCCTGTGGACGTCAGCGTATTTTCGCGCGCTCGATCTTCGCGTCCGCGGCGACGTCGGAGGTGCGATCGACCTGTTCCGCTACGTTATCGACGCGACGCGTCGCAACGACACGCCGTATTGGGAGGCGCTCATCGCACCGCGCCTGATCTTCGCAATTGCAACCTCCGAGGGCGTGGCGCCGGCCCGCGCCGCGCTGCGCGGGCTGCGCCAGCCCTATCCGGTCCTGGACGAAGCACTTGCGTGTATGGAGGCACTGTGCGCCGGCGACTATCGCACGAGCGAGGCGCGCGCCACGCAACTCTACCGCCGCTTCGAACGATACGCGCACCGCATGTACCGGTTCGTCGCGCTCATCCTGCGCGCGAACGCGCGCCGCGGTTTGCACGATCAAGCCGGCTGCGAGGCCGACGTGGACGAAGCGCTCGCGCTGTGCCTGGCGACGCCGACGCCCTTCGGCTACACGCTCAAACGCGCCGCCGGAGCGATGGCGAGCCTTTCGCAGAACAAACGCAAGGTCCAGCGCGCGCGAGAGATCCTGGCCGAGATCGCGCGGGGCTCCGCCGGGGGCTCGCCGGTCTCGCCGCTCACCGCGCGCCAGCAAGAGATCGCAACCCTCGCCTCGCAAGGCGCGAGCAACGCGGAGATCGCCGCACGGTTGCGCTTGAGCCGCCGGACCGTCGAAAATCATCTCTTCGCGGCGATGCAGCGCCTGGGGATTCGCGCCCGCTGGCAACTACGCTCCGCCCTCGAGCCCTAGCGGCCTCACTCCAACGTCAAGGCGATCGTCTCGCCGTCGACGAGCGGCACGGTTTGCGGCGGGCCTTTGAACGGCACGCCGTTCACGGAGACGGAAACGCGTCCGCGATACGGCCCGAGCTGCGTTCGCGAGAGCGGCCGATCCCACACCGCGAAGAAATCGCCCAAGGTATAGGAGCCGTACGGCGCCTCGACGTGGATGAGCCCCGTCTCGTCGTGGGTATGCAGCCAGTACAAGCAGACCGGCGTCCCGGCGATGCTGACGAGGCCGACATTCGCCGGCACCACGACGGGCTTGCCGTGGACTGCTATGGTGAGCCGAGCGTGGATGTGTACGCCGCTCATCTCGGTGACGTTGCAGCCGACGTGATGGGGACCCACGGGATCGCCGTCGGCGGCCGCCAAAAGCGCCGCGAGAAGCAAGGCCTGCACGCAGGATGGCCTTACGATTCATCCGCGCGGCTCCCTGCGGCGTTCCCTATTTATGAGCGCCATGCCGCAGGCTTTCCCAGGCACGATGGCGCCCGTCCGTCGAACGCACCCATTAATGCAGGCCGGATCGGACGAGGCGCTAGCCGCCGCATTTGCCGCGAAGGAAAAATGGGCGTTCGACGAGGCCTATCGTCGGTACGGCGCCTTGCTGTATTCCACGGCCTACCACGTGCTCGGAAACGCAGAGGACGCCCAAGACTGCGTCCAGGACGCGCTCTCGCGCGTCTGGCGTTCTCCCGGCGCGTACTCGCGCTCGCGCGGCGAGGTGCGCAGTTTTCTAGTCGTCTGCGTGCGCAACGAAGCGATCACGCGGCTGCGCTCGAAAAGCCGCCGGCAGAAGCTGACCGAGCGGGTCGCAGCCGAACCTACGCAAAACGTGGAGTTCGAATACACCGACGTGATCGAACACGACCGCTTGCGCGCCGCGATGCGCAAACTTCCCGAAGAGCAGCGCAAGCCGCTCGAGCTTGCGTACTATCAGCAAAAAACGCACACCGAGATCGCCGCCGAACTTCAAGAACCGCTCGGCACGATCAAGAGCCGCATCGCACTCGGGCTACGCAAGCTCGGGTCTGCGCTCGGAGCCCCGTGATGACCGATCATATCGGCGATGACGCCGCCCTGTACGCGCTCGGCATGCTCGAGCCCGACGAACGCGACCGCATCGATGCGCACGCTGCGAGCTGCGATGCGTGCGTGCGCCTGCTCGGCCAAGCCGAAGCGGACGTAACGGCCGCGATCCTCACGCAGCCGATCGCCGCGCCGCCGGTTGCCGATCTGGCTTCCAAACGCGCCGCCGTCGCGAAGCCCGCGCGCTACGCGATGCCGGTGCGCGCGCTCGCCGCCGCGCTCGTGGTGGCCCTGCTTCCGCTCGGGTATTTCTACCAGCAGAACCGCGCGATGCAGGTCGCCATGTCGATGGAGAGCGATGCGATGACGCGCATGGCGGCTAGTCCGCATAAAGTCGTCGCCTTCGCGGGCTCCGATGCCAAGGTCATCTACGGCAAGGACGGCTCGTGGTATTGCGTCGTCGTGCACGGCGTTCGCACGCCGATGAACGTGATGTGGATGCACGACGGGACGCAAACGGATCTCGGGCGCGTCACGCCGATGCCGCACAAGGACATGGCGCTCTTGTATCTGCCGGCAAGCCATCGCATGGATCAGCTTGCGCTGGTGAGCAACGGGCAAATCGTCGCACAGGCGCAACTCGTCTTCTAGCAGCCGAGCGCACGCCGGGCAGTACGAGGCCGAGCGATTTGCGTCGAGAAGTAGGCGCAACATGCTCACCCGGCTCGTCCTCGCGCTCATGCTGATCGGCGCCGCCGCGCCTCCAACGCCCGCGCCCCTTGCGCACGTCTTTACCGCCGCGATGGAACGGCGGCTCGACGACCTCGGCGCAGGCTTCATCCGCGACCATCGCACGCCCGGCCTCGGGATCTGCGTCGTCGAAGACGGCCGCATCGTGTACGCGCACGGTTTCGGCCGGGCCAACCTCGCGCGCAATCAGCAGTTCGAACCGGGGACCCAGTTCTACGTCGGATCGATCAGCAAGCAGTTCACCGCGGCGGCGATCCTGCTGCTGGCACAAGACGGCAAGCTCAAGCTAGACGATAAGGTTACCAAGTACGTTCCCGAACTCACCGTGGCCGGCAATGCCACGATCGCACAGCTGCTCGATCAAACCGCGGGCCTTCCCGACTACACCAAGGCGACCGGGATCAAGATCGATCCGATGCACACGATGAAGCTCGGCGATCTCATCGCCGCGGTCGACAAGATGCCGCCGTCGTCGGCACCGGGAGCGGTCTTCGCATACAACAACTTCAACTACATGATGGCGGGACTCGTCGTCGAACGCGCGAGCGGCGTCACGCTCTCCGACTACCTCCAGCAGCACATCTTCTTGCCGCTGGTGATGAATCAGTCGTTTTACGCGGGCGACAACGGCATCTCGAGCACGCACGCCGCCGGTTACACGGGTCCACCCGGTCGCTTCACGCTCGCGCCCGCCGAAGACCCCGCTTGGCTCTTCGGCGCCGGCGGGCTCGTCACGACGATGTACGATCTCGCAAAATGGGACATCGGGCTTCCGCTTCTGCTTCGGGTCGACGCCGAGCGGGCGATGTTTACGCCGTCGGGCGCACCCGGCGCGCAGCAATACGGCTACGGCTGGGTGATCGATTCGCGCGACGGCAAACGGTACATCTGGCACAACGGCTTGATCTCGGGATATCACGCGATGAACGCATTGCTGCCCGACGACCACGTTGCCGTGATCGTGTTCGCGAACGTCGATACCTTCGCAAGCGCGGCGGTCGCGCAGCCCGAGAGCATCGCCGCAAACGTGCTCGACGTCGTGCTGCCGCCGAGCGCCGTACGCGTCGACAATGCGGTGATCGAGAAAGCCCGCGAGTGGCTGGAGCGAATTGCGGACAAGCGCATCGACCGCACGCAGCTCACGCCGGCGTTCTCAACGCTTCTGAGCGACGATCTGGTGGCGCGATCGAACTTCGCGGCGCTCGGTAAGGTGGAAGCCCTCGTGCCCATCGCCAGCACCGCCGCCGGCAAGGGCGAAACGACGTACGAGTTTCTCGTGCGTTTCGCGCACGCGCAGGAGCACTACAAGATTACGATTACGAGCGACGGGAAAATCGACGGGCTCGGGCTGAGCCCGTAGGCGAGCTAGTCGTCGCCGTCCGCGATGCGGCGCCCGGTGGCTTCGACGACTTTACCGAGCATGGTCACGGCTTCGGCGCGCGTCGCATTGCTGAACATATAGCGCAGGCGCTCATCGGCGTCTTCTACGATCAACACCGCACGACGGCCCGAACGCACTGCGGAAACCAGCGAAGTCAGGTACGCTTCGTCTTCCGGCGCGAGCATCGATTGCCCGTCGTCCGACATCGGAACGTCCAAGAGTCGCTTGAGCACGGCGTCGATGTCCTGAGGTATCTCCACGGTTTCCTCCATGGCATTTTGACGCAATGCTAACCGTGCATCGCGTCCGTTCACCCGGTATTAGAATTATCGGCACGGCCCCCGACAAGTTCACTCCGGGGACCGCGCATCCACATGAGCGCAATGGCCGTTTTCGCGTCCGCGACGGCTCCCCGCATCAGCATCTCCTCGGCCTGCTCAAGAGAAAAGACACCTGTGTCGATAACTTCGTCCTCATCGAGCTGTTGGGGACCCGATTCGAGATCCCACGCATGGACGAAATGCATCGCTTCATTGCAAAAACCGGGCGTCATGTAGAGGGAGCCAAGCGGCCTGAGCGCCCCCGCCCGGTACCCCGTCTCCTCGGCCAGCTCGCGCCGCGCCCCGTCCAGGATCGATTCGCCGGCCTCGGCCGTACCGGCCGGGATCTCCCAGAGAACGCGGCCGACCGCATGGCGATACTGCCGCACGAGCACGATCTCGCGCTCCGACGGTAGTGCGATAATGCCGTAGGAGCCGGGGTGCTCGATCACGTCGAGAACGGCTGGCGTGCCGTCGCTCAAGCGGACCTCGTCGGTTCGTACGCGGAAGACGCGGCCGTCGAATCGGCGCGTCGTTGAAATGAGATGCGCTTGGTTTTCCATAACCCATCCTTCGTGCAACGGCGATCTTCAATCCTCACCGAACTGGGCTGGCTTGCGTTTTTCGCGGCAATCTTCGTCGCATTGGTCTACGCCCTGAACCTCTTCGTAGTGCCGCACCATTTCAACGATCGCGTCGCCGTCGCGATTGCCGCGATTTTCGCCGGAATCGCCATGATCGCGGTGCGCGCCCGATGGCGCAGGTAGCCGGCGTCCACAGCGAGCGCCTCGCGCGCGTCGCAAGCCTGCTGACGTCGCGCGGGCGCAAAGAGCTCGGCCGGTTCACGTTCGAAGGGCCCACGCTGCTCGACGAGGCACTGCGCAGCGGGACGCAGCTCGAAGAGCTCTTCGTCTCGGAGGCCGTGCTCGATCGAAACCCCGTCGTGCGGGAGCTCGAGGCCGCGGGCGTGCCGGTCTTTACCGTCGACGACCGCGCCATTCACAAGATCTCCGACCTCGACACGCCGACCGGGCTCGTGGCCGTCGCCCCGGCCCGCTACGTCGCTCCCGCGCAAGCCCTCGAGGGCCGGCTCACGCTGATCCTGGCCGATTTGAACGACCCCGCCAACGTCGGCACCCTCCTGCGCTCGGCCGAGGCCTTCGGGGCCGCCGGCGTCATACTCGGGCCCGCCGGGGTGGATCCCTACCATCCGAAGGTCGTCCGAGGCGCAATGGGAGCCGTTTTCCGCCTCCGGCTGTGCGTCTGCACCCCCGATGAGCTCGCCGCGCAGGCGGCCGGGGTGGCCGTGCTGGGCCTGGACCGCGGCGGCCGGCCTCTGCCCGAGGCCGGCTTTCCCGGCCGCACGGCCCTCGTGGTCGGGCACGAGCGCCGGGGACTGGGCGCCTGGGGAGCCCTCTGCAGCGGTACGCTGACCATTCCGATGCTCGGATCGGCCGAATCCCTCAACGCGGCCGTGGCCGGCTCGATCGCGCTCTACGAAGCAAGCAAAACCCGGGAAAAGCGCTGAAAAATAGGCCTTTTCTCCCATCTGTCAAGAGAGCCGGGAACGCGAAAAAGTCAAGTCTTCACGTGGGAAAAGTCGCATGGTAGAATCGCAGCATTCCTCGGGCGCAGGCCGGAATTCCGCGGCTAGAAGGAGACCTCAGCGAGTATGGTTACCAGCGACGTTTTCTGGAAACTCTTTTCCCAGACAGGCTCGATCAGCGCCTACCTAGCGTACCGAAAAATCAGTCCCGTCCCGAATCCCGGTTGATAGGACCCCAGCGAAAGAAGTCTCCGACAGATTCCCGAAACGCCCGGTATACTAGACCGGGCGTTTTGCTTTGCCCGGGATCCGGAACGAAACCAACACCGTGAGTGAGTTAGCAACCAGTCTCGAAGACCTTCAGCGCCGCTTCGACGGCGCGCTCGAGGGCGCGGCCGACGAGCGCGCGCTCGAAGCGTTGCGCGTCGCCTATCTCGGACGCAGCGGCGAAGTAACCTCGCTGCGCCGCAGCATCGGCACGCTGCCGCCGGCCGAGCGGCCGGGCGCGGGCAAGGTCATCAACGACGTCGTGGAGCGGATGGAGGCGCAGCTCGCGCAAGCCGCCGCGCGGCTCGAGATGCGCGTCTTCGAAGCCGAGCTCTCCGAGCGCATCGACGTTACGTTTCCATCGGTTCCCCCGCAGACCGGAAGCATCCATCCGATCCGGCGCGTGCTGCGCGACGCGGCCTCGTACTTCGAGCGCCACGGTTTTGCCGTCGTGCTCGGTCTCGAAGTCGAGACCGACTACTATAACTTCGACGCACTGAACATTCCGCCGACGCATCCCGCGCGCGAAGGTTTCGACTCCTTCTTCATCAACGACACGCTGCTGCTGCGCCCGCACACGTCGCCGATGCAGATTCGTACGATGCAGCATCACGAACCGCCGGTCGCGATGGTCGCGCCCGGCCGCTGCTATCGCCGCGACGCCGTCGACGCGCGCCATCTGTTCCAGTTCAACCAAATCGAAGGGCTGCTGATCGCCGGCGACATCCACTTTGGCCACCTCAAGGGGATGCTTACCGGGCTCTGCCGCGCGCTCTTCGGCGAGGATCAACGCGTGCGTTTCCGCCCGTCGTTCTTCCCGTTCACCGAACCCAGCGCCGAGGTCGACACGACCTGTCCCAAGTGCAAAGGGCAGTCGCGCGAGTGCAACATGTGCGGCGGCTCGGGCTGGATCGAACTCGGCGGCTCCGGCATGGTACACCCCAACGTCCTGCGTGAAGTAGGCTACGACCCCGACGTCTATTCGGGTTGGGCGTTCGGCTTCGGCATCGAGCGTCTCGGTCTCACGCGTTACGACATCGACGACATCCGCCGCTTCGTCGATTCCGATCCCGATTTCCTCGCACAACTCGCGTAAGAGCCCTTCGATACGCTCAGGACTGATAAGGAAGCTTAAAATATCGTGCGCGTTCCAATCTCGTGGCTGCGGGAGTACGTCGATCTTCCCGATGATTCGGCCAGCATTGCCGACCGTTTGGCGATGCTCGGCTTTCCGGTTGAAGAGATCGTCCGCCGCCCCGTCATTACGGGCGTCGTCACCGCTCGCATCACCAGGCTGGAGAAGCATCCAAACGCCGACAAACTGCAGGTCGGCAAGATCGACGTCGGCGAAGGAGCGCCGCTGACGATCGCGACCGCGGCAACCAACGTTGCGGCCGGGCAGACGATCGCCGTCGCGACGATCGGCGCGCAACTGCCGCACCTCAAGATCGAACGTCGTAAGATGCGCGGCATCGACTCCGAGGGCATGATGATATCGGCCGAAGAGCTCGGGTTGCCGGCCGAATGGTTTGAGGACGGCATCATGCAGCTCGAGTCCGGCACGCCACTGGGCGTCAACGCCGTCGATCTGTTCGGCTTAGCCGACGATATTCTCGAAGTCGAAGTGACCAGCAACCGCGTCGACGCGATGTCGATCATCGGGCTCGCACGCGAGCTCGCCGCGTCGTACGGCGTCGCACTGCGCCTCCCGTCGTTCCAGAACCCCGGCACGGCGAGCGATCCCGAGGGAACCGCCCCGCGCGTCACGCTCGAGACGCCGGATTGCGCGCGCTTCGTCGCGCAGCAGTTCGACGGCGTAACGGTCGAAACGGCTCCCGCCTGGATGCGCGTGCGCTTGGCGCTCGCCGGGCAGCGTCCGATCAACAACCTCGTCGACGTCTCGAACTACGTGATGCTCGAGACGGGACAGCCGCTGCACTTCTACGATGCGCAGCGCGTCGCGGGCCATCACCTCATCGTGCGCGGTGCGCGCGAGGGCGAGAAACTCGCCACGCTCGACTCCAAAGAATACACCCTCACCGCGCAGGCACTGGTTATCGCCGATAGCGCGCAGGCGCTCGGCCTCGCGGGCCTGATGGGCGGGGCGAGCAGCGAGGTCCGGGAATCGACGAACGCCATCATCCTCGAATCCGCGAACTTCGACGGCACGCGCGTGCGACGCATGAGCGCACAGCTCGGCTTTCGCACCGAAGCGTCCTCGCGTCACGAGAAGACCCTCTCGCCGGCGCTTGCCGACATCGGCGCCGCTCGCGCGGCGCAATTGATGGTGCAACTCGGCGCTCGCGCCTACGCGCCGCATATCTTCGGCGATCCGCTTTCGCCGGCCGAAGCGATCGATCTCGAACCCGGCTACGTAACGCGTCTGCTGGGGCTCGACATTCCGGCCGATCGGATCGCGGCGCACCTGCGCGCGCTCGGCTGCACCGTCGAAGATCGCGGCGAGACTCTGGCGAACGCCGCAATCGCGGTGACGCCGCCGGCGTGGCGGCGCGATCTGCTCATCGCGGCCGATCTGGTCGAAGAGGTAGCGCGCATGGAGGGCTACGACGCCATCGAAGCGATCGAGCCGTCCGTGCCGTCCCATGAAATCTCGAGCGGGCAGTATCATCTCGAAAACGCCGTAGCGGACTCGCTTGCAGCGCTCGGCTATCACGAGATCGCCAACTACGCACTGATCGGCCGCTCCCTCATCGACCGTGTCGAGCGCTCCGGCATTCCGATGCCGGAGCGAAAGGTCGTTGAGGTGCGCAATCCCCTCTCGGAGGACCAACGCTACCTGCGCTGGGCGCTCGGGCCGGGTATGCTGCAGTATTTTGCCCGCGTCGATCGCCCCGTACGCATCTTCGAGATCGGCCACGTGTTCTCGTACGAGGAAGAGCCGATCGCCGAGTCGCCGGTCGCAGCCTTCGGTTTCTCGGCCGAACCGCTCGACGAGCCGGCGTGGCGCGACTCCCATTTCCTTCGGCTCAAGGGCGATGCCGAGGCGATGCTTCAGAAGGTCTGCGGCATCTCGGCGGAAGCAGCCGCCGACGTACGCACGGGGTTTCATCCCGGCAAGACCGCGTCGTTGATCTGGCAAGGACGTGAAGTCGCCGTCGTCGGCAAGATGGACCCGCGCGTCGTGCGCTCTTTCGACGTGCGTCTGCCCGTCTATATCGCGCACTTCTACCTCGACAATCTGCCGGAGTACCGCGTACCGACCTACCGGCCGCCCTCGCGCTACCCGTCGACGTATCGCGACCTCGCGGTCGTCGTGACGCTCGACGTGACGGCCGAGCGGATCTCGAGCATCGCGCGCGCGTCGGCCGGCGAGCTCTGCACCGGCGTGCGCGTGTTCGACGAGTACCGCGGTCCGCAAGTCGGCGACGGGCGCAAGAGCCTGGCCGTCCGCATTACGTTGCAGCGCACGGACACGACGATTACCGACGAAGAGGCCGATGCGGCGATCGCGCGCGTACTCGAGGTGCTCAAGAGCGACGCTGGAGCCGTCATCCGCGAATGATCTTCGGGGCCCGGTGGCCGGATATCGTCATCGTCGTCGTCATCGCGCTCGCCGTTCTCAAAGGCTACTCGCGAGGTTTCGTCGCCGAGCTCGGCGGAATGCTCGCGGTCGTCGCGGCATTCGTCGCACCCTGGTACTACAACGGCGCGCTCGACGATTGGCTCGAACGGAGCGCGCATCTGGCGGATGGCGTGGCTCACGTAGCCGGCATGATCCTGACCGGGTTCATCGCCTACGCAATCGTGATGGCCGGCGCCTGGATGCTCAACCGGTTTGCCAAACTCCCCGTGCTCAGCATCGGCAACGCGTTCGGCGGGGCGCTGATCGGGCTTGCGAAAGGGGCGGTGCTGATCTGGCTCGTGCTGTTCATCGCGCTCTACTTTCCGCTCACGCGCGAGATTCGCACGGATCTCCGTGAGGCGCAGCTCACCGGCTACTTTACCGGCCCCGACGCGATGATCGACCGCGCGCTGGAAGCGATCGTTCCTCCACCCGCGCGCGATGCGCTCGCGCCGTTCTTCGAACGCCACCACGTGTAGGCGCTTCTCGTTATCGCGCTTCGTACTTCGGTCTGGAGCCGCTCGCGGATTCGCCATCGTGGCGAATCCGCTGCTGCCTTCCTCGGCCCTCTCGCCTTCCTGGCTTCGGGCCTCGTTCAGAGCCTCCCGACCAAAGCACGAAGACGCGACACGCGGAGCGCTACAGTGGATGCGTGAGGATTTGCGCGTCGTGCGGGTCGACGCCGTATTTTTCTATATCGGATTCGCTCATGGCGCCGCCATCAGATTTCACGAGCGTCCAGCCGGATTTCTCTTTGCGATAGAGCGACTCGCCTCCGCCGGCGCCGTACCATTCCCCAAGCGCGTAATTCCCGCTGATGCGCACGTATGGCACGAACGGACCGCGCATGCGTTTGCGGACGGCGGTAACATCGTTTGCGGGTCCGACGTCACGATAATTCTGATTGGGGCACACGTGCAACGTCATGGGAAAGCTGAAGCCCTGCTCCAGTGCCGCGGAATCGCCTTTCGGGACGCGGGTGAGCGCGCATCGATCGTTACCTAACGGTTGCCACCCAAAGCTGAACCGTTGCAGCAGCATCGGCCCGGTGACCTCGGCGCCTTCGAGCTTCCCGCCCTGCGTCTGCACCAGCGCAAAATTGCCGACGACATTCGCTCGCACCACGCGCACCTCGGCCGCCTGCGAGCCAAAGACATTCACCGCAGCTTGTTGCGGGGTTGACGCGAACGCGACGGCAAGAAGAAATCCAGCGAACATTAGACCGCCGCCGGGACCGCATCGAGCAGTTCGCGTGAGGCGGCGGCGACGCCGGCGCCCGCAATGAAGCTCGCTCCGAGTTTAGCGAGCGTCAGTTCCACCGCGCCGACCGCGCCGAGCAGATCGGCCTCGCTCACGTCGCCCATGGTCCCGAAGCGCACGATCTTGCCGGTGAGTTCGCCTTGACCGCCCGAGAGCACGACGCCATAGGTTTCGCGCAACGTCTTGAGCAGCGTCGCAGCGTCGATACCTTTCGGCGGCTCGGCGGCGACAACCGTGACCGAGTGCGCGCCCTCGCGGGAGAAGATCGTGAACCGGAGCGCTTCGAAGGCCGCGCGAACGGCGCGCGCATAGCGCGCGTGGCGATTGAAGTTCTCCTCCAAGCCGTCGGTGTGGTAGCGTTCGAGTGCAACGGCGAGCGCGTAGAAGATCGAGATCGGCGGCGTCCACGGCGTCTGCCCCTTGCGCGCGAACTCGCGGGCCTTGGCGAGATCGAAGTAGTACCGCGGCGCAGCCGACGTGCCGATCGCCGTCCACGCGCGTTCGCTCACCGCGATCATCGCTGCGCCCGGCGGCACTGCAAGCGCCTTCTGCGAAGCCGTGACGACGACGTCGTAGCCCCAGGCGTCCATCTCGAACGGCGACGCTCCGAGGCCGCTCACGGAATCGACGATCGTCAGCGCGCCGTGCTGCCGGACGGCGGCCGACAAGGCCGCCATGTCGTTTTGCACCCCTGTCGAGGTCTCGTTATGCGTCAGCAGCACGCCTTTGATCGTCCGCGCTTCGTCGCGCTCGAGCCGCCCTCGCAGCGCTTCGGGGTCGACCGCCGCGCCGAGCGGCGTATCAAGCACTTCGACCGAGCACCCGTAGGTACGCGCGATCTCCGCGAGGCGTTTCCCGAAGACGCCGACCGGCGCCGAGAGCAGATGGTCGCCCGGACCGAAGCAGTTCGCGACCGCCGTTTCCAGGCCGCCGGTCCCCGAGGAACCGAGGGAAAAGACGTCCGCGCTCGTCCCAAAGAGCGGCTTCATTCCGCGCTCCAGGCGAGCAAGCAACTCGGCAAACTCCGGGCCGCGGTGGTTGATCATCGGCCAGGCCATCGCCTCGAGGACGGGCTGGGCGACGGGCACGGGGCCCGGGAGGAGCAGCAGCGTCTTTTTCATCCCGGAATCTTCTGCGGCTGCGAGCGCAACCTTTGCGCCCACCGCGAGCGTTGCGGCAGGTGACGAAATATGAAAGGTGAGTTTGAGCTCCGCCGGAAGATGAACGATCCATTGTTGGCGCTACCCTACGACATCGGCACCGAAATCACGAGCGCGCTCCGTGACGCGCTGGATTTGGAAATGCCCTCGTTGTTCATCGACGTCGTGACCTGGGCCCAGACCTCGCTACTGTTTCGCGGCGTGAATCCGCCCGCGCTTTCGCGCGCGGTCGACGCGGTTCGCTCGCAGCTCGGATCGTACGTGACGCCCATGCAGCTCGAACCGGCACGTTCGTTGCTCACGGCCGCCAAAGAGGCGCTCACCGTCGTGCATCTCGCGGAAGCCTCGATCATCGACGAAGAGACGCCCGAAGGGTTGGTTGCGCGACATTACCTCGACGCCGTACTCGAAGGCGACGAGGCGCGCGGCTCGCGCGAGCTGTTGCTGGCCGTTGCAACCGGCATGCGGATCGTCGATATCTACGAGAACATCCTCACGCCCGTCCTCCAAGAGACGGGGCGTCTCTGGCAGCGCAACGAGATCGGCGTCTCGCAGGAGCACGTCATCACCGCCGCCGTCGAGCGCGCGATGGCCCAGCTCATCGATCTCTCCCCCACGCGACCGCACCGCGATCTCTCCGTCGCCACCGCAGCGCTCGACACCAACCAGCACCAAGTTGGAGCCCGCATGGTGGCGGACGCTTTCGCGATGTGCGGTTGGCACGCCACCTATTTGGGCGCAACGGTACCCGTCGAAGACCTTCTCCGCTACGTCGATCGAATTTCCGTCGACGTTCTCGCGGTGTCGGCGGCGCTGGCCCGCGACGTTCCGCCGATTCGCCGCCTGATCGACGAACTCTCGACGCGACCGGTCGCACCGATCGTGCTCGTCGGCGGCCGCCCGTTCGCCACGCATCCGTCGCTCTGGCGCCACATCGGCGCCGACGGCTTCGCTGCGACGCCGCTGTCGGCAGTCGCGCTCGCGCACGAACTCGTCTCGCACGATTGACCGGGGTGAGAGCCTCGATTCGGACCAGCGAGCGCTATCGCTGGTACGCGCTTGCCGTCATCATGCTCGGCAGTATGATGGGGACGCTCGACGCCTCCATCGCCAACGTCGCGATGCCCACGCTCTCGCGCGTCTATCACACGACGGTCGACAACGCCGAATGGGTGATTCTCTCATTCATGCTCGTGACCGCGTCGACGCTCGTGCTCTTCGGCCGTCTCGGCGATATGTTCGGTCAGAAGCGCATCTATCTCGGCGGCTTCGCGCTGTTCGGCCTCAGCTCGCTGGTTTGCGCGTTTGCCCCGACCCTGCTCGTCCTGATCGGCGCGCGCGCGGTGCAAGCGGTCGGCGCGGCGATGCTGGTGTCGTCGAACCAGGCGCTGATCGTCGACACGTTTCCCGCCGCCGAGCGCGGCCGCGCGATCGGCTTCAACGGCGCCGCCGTCGCGGTCGGACTGTCGCTGGGGCCGGTGATCGGCGGGGCCATCATCACGTTCGGCGACTGGCGCTGGATCTTCCTCATCAACGTGCCCGTCTCGATCGCGGCGCTGATCGGCGCGGCCATCGTGCTCCGCCCCGTCAAACACGAAGGACGCGGCTTCGATGCGCTCGGCGCCGGACTCTCGATGGTCGGCCTCTTTTCGCTTTCGCTCGCGCTCTCTCGCTCGCATCTTTGGGGCTGGGATTCGCCGCTCACGCTCGGGCTGATCGGGCTCTCGCTCGTCGCACTCGCGACCTTCGTCTTCGTCGAACGGCGCGTTCCGGCGCCGACGCTCGATCTCTCCCTGTTCAAGACCCGCATCTTCGCCGTCAGCGTGATTGCCGCGCTCTTCTACTTCGTCGCGATCGGCGGGCTCGTGTTCATCGTCCCGCTCGCCGCGCAGACGACCCTGGGCGCCTCGTCGTTCGGCGCGGGGCTGCTGCTGATGCCGATCACGTTGATGAACGTCATCCTCGCACCGCTGGCCGGCTCGCTCTCCGACCGCATCCCGGTGCGGTACGTTTCGACGTTCGGCGCGCTGCTCGTGACGGGCGGACTGTTTTACCTCTCGCGCCTGCCGGCCGTGCCGACCAACGAACAGCTCGTCGCGGCACTGCTCGTGACCGGTGCGGGCACCGCGGTGTTCAGCCAGCCGAACAACAGCGCGATCATGGGCAGCGCGCCGCCGAACCGGCGCGGCGTGGCCGCGGGCACGCTCGCCACCGCGCGCACCACGGGTCAACTCCTCGGCGTCGCGCTGGCGAGCGCGATCTACTTCGCCGGAAACACGGTAGCCGGCAGCTTTCTGCCGGCTACGTCGTACTTCGGGGTGATCGCCTTCGTCGTCGCGGGCGTTGCGCTGCTCTCATGGGTACGTGAGTGACGGCGCGGGCGGCGACGTGAGGGAGCCTTCCGCTCCCTAACGTTTTCTCGCCGTGGTTCGACGGCGTTGTGCCGTGCCCGCGACGCGCGCAGGGCGCTTGGCCACTGCAGTGCGGCGCTTGAGCGGCACGACATTGGCGGCACGGCCGTCCTCGCCCAGCGGAACCGGCTCGACGACCCGTTTGCCCAGCGCATGCTGGAGCACTTCGCTGATCTCTTCGACCGGTACGAAGGTCATCGCGTCGCGAATCTCCTTCGGGATGTCGTCGAGATCCATCTCGTTGCGCTTCGGGAAGATGATCTTGCTGATTCCCGCGCGTTTGGCGCCGAGCACCTTCTCCTTGAGCCCGCCGATCGGCAGCACCTGACCGGTCAGTGTGATCTCGCCGGTCATCGCCAGGTTCGGATCGACCTTGATGCCGGTGAGCATTGACGCGATCGCGGTGGCCATCGTGATGCCGGCCGACGGACCGTCCTTCGGCGTCGCGCCTGCCGGCACGTGGATGTGGATATCGTGTTTGGCGAAGTAATCTTCCGGAATGCCGAGCTCTCCGCTGCGCGAGCGCAGGAACGAAACCGCCGCCTGCGCGCTCTCCTTCATTACGTCGCCGAGCTGCCCCGTCAGCACGAGCTTTCCCGTGCCGGGCATCGCGGTCGCTTCGATGAAGACGATGTCGCCGCCGACCGACGTCCACACCATACCGGTCGCAACGCCGACCGACGCGACGCGCTTCTTGACTTCGTTGAAGAAGCGCGGCTTGCTCAGGAAATCGGCGAGATTCTCCGGCTTCACGCGCGCCTTGAAGCGCGGGTTCTCGGCGATCTTGCGCGCGACCTTACGGAACACGGTTCCGATCTCGCGCTCGAGGTTGCGGACGCCCGCTTCGCGCGTGTAATCGGCGATGATCCCGCGAATCGCGGCATCGCTGATCTGCGCCTGCGTCTCCTTGAGGCCGTTGGCGGTGCGCTGCTTCTTGACGAGATAACGCTTGGCAATCTGCAGCTTCTCGAGTTCGGTGTAGCCGGAAAGCTGAATGATCTCCATGCGATCGCGCAGCGGCGGTGAGATCGTGTCGAGCGAGTTCGCCGTGCAGATGAAGAGCACTTGGCTCAGATCGAAGGGCAGATCGAGATAGTGATCGCGGAACGTCGAGTTCTGTTCCGGATCGAGCACCTCGAGCAGCGCCGATTGGGGGTCGCCGCGGAAATCCGCACCGACTTTGTCGATCTCGTCGATGATCATCACCGGGTTCTTGGTGCCGGCGTCGCGCATCGCGCGCACGATCGTTCCCGGCATGGCGCCGATGTACGTGCGGCGGTGGCCGCGAATCTCCGCTTCGTCGCGGACGCCGCCGACCGAGAGGCGCACGAACTTGCGGCCCATCGCGCGCGCGATCGACTGCCCCAGCGACGTCTTGCCCACGCCGGGCGGTCCGACGAAACAGAGGATCGGGCCGGTGAGCTTTTTCTTGAGTTTGCCGACCGCTAAATACTCGATGATCCGGTCCTTGATCTTCTCGAGATCGTAGTGGTCTTCATCGAGGATCTCGCGCGCTTTGCGAATGTCGATGTGATCGGCCGTCTCGTTGTTCCACGGCAGTTGCACGAGCCAATCGAGGTACGTGCGAATGACGCTGTACTCGGGCGA
>Ga0326727_10005527_pt1 | contig 36007 bp, 33 predicted proteins | sample MB2enrmetagenome_FD_207643 | JGI IMG/M metagenome (GOLD analysis project Ga0326727, IMG submission 207643) | Lab enriched peat soil microbial communities from McLean, Ithaca, NY, United States - MB29MY | ecosystem: Environmental > Terrestrial > Soil > Wetlands > Peat | place: USA: New York...
TCATGTTCTTGATGTAGTCGGCGTGACCCGGGCAATCCACGTGCGCGTAGTGCCGGTTCTTGGTCTCGTACTCCACGTGCGCCGTGGCGATGGTGATGCCCCGCTCCCGCTCTTCCGGCGCGTTGTCAATCGAATCAAAAGAGCGGAACAAAATCTTGGGGTTGTTCTTGCCCAACACCTTGGTGATGGCCGCCGTCAACGTGGTCTTGCCGTGATCGATGTGGCCAATCGTCCCCACGTTCACGTGAGGCTTCGTGCGATCAAACTTTTCCTTGCCCATGGCCTTCCGTTCCTTCCTTCTCAAATTGTTTAAGCACTAAATCCAATTCGTAATCTTGGCTCTTCCTCGACTGGTTCAATTTCCACGACAGCGGTCGAAAAGTAATCCCACTTGAGCAATCTCAATAAACGGGGCTTACTTGCAACCGGCGTTCCGACTACTATCCACGCCCCGAGGTCGTCTACGACTTCAATTAAGCCGAGAATCGAATCCTTCTCGAAAGCCCCAGCCAGAGCCTGCTTCCCTTCCTGCGACAGACGAAATCGAACCACTCTTCCTTGCAACCAAGTCATGAGACTGCGCGCCTCGATACACTTTCCAACCTAGCCCGTAGTAATTCCTCAAGCCGACTCCTTGGAGACAGGTCACTGGAATCCACGACATCATCCGCGAGATCGAGCGGGATTTCAGCTTCAACTTCGTGGCCCCTCCCTTTGACGCGGGCAACCCACACAAATTCGGTCCCATTACGGGTGAGCGAATCCAGCTTCCACCCAGGTCCCAACCGATCCAAGAGGTCACTAATGACCTGCCCCAACTTTCTACCTTTCCCCTGTTGCCTATTCCTACCGAGCTCGTCCGCCAGCACTCCTCGTGCGTACTCAGATTCTGCCATGCCAACGAATCGGGCGGCCTCTCGCTGGTTCTCGCTTAATTGTGGCAATTCCTGCTCAGGAGAAACCATCGCCTGGCGCCAATCATCTAGCGAGACATGTCCGCCTGAAACGAACACTTGAAAACCCTGCGTAGCCATAAACAACCTCAGTAATACGCGTACACCTTCAAATACCTCTGCCGCAATTCCGGCGTCACCGCTTCCACCTTTTGCAGGTAACGCTCGCGGGTCAGAGCCTGATCCGAGACCGGCAGAGCCCGGTAAAGCTCCGCTGCCTCCTTACCCATCAGGCCTCGCTGCAAGGCGCCCTCGAAGTTGCGAATGCGCAGCTTCGACCGGCCCATGCGGCTCAGAAAAACTTCCACGTCCCGCGCATCGAAGGCCGCGTCGATGCGCGACTGAAGCTCGGCGTATCCCTGCTCATCCTGCACGGCGATCGCTGCCTGCTCAAACTTCATTTCCTGCCTCGCACTACAGCTTTCAGCCATCAGCCGTCAGCTTTCAGTTCCATCCCACTCGCACCTGCCACAGCGGCCGACTCTGCCGCCGCGCAAGCTGAAAGCTAAAAGCTGACAGCTGCACTCCTGGAGCGGGAGACGGGACTCGAACCCGCGACCAACAGCTTGGAAGGCTGTGACTCTACCACTGAGTTACTCCCGCCGAACAGTTGTCAGTCATCAGTTGTCAGTCGTCAGTTGCTTTCTTGCATCATTTGGATCTATTCACTGACAACTGAAAACTGACCACTGAAAACTGAACTTCTGGAGCTGATGACCAGGATTGAACTGGTGACCTCTCCCTTACCAAGGGAGTGCTCTACCAACTGAGCTACATCAGCCCTCTTACAAATTCCTGGGCGTCGAACCACCGCCCCCATCCCCGCCCCGGCGAATCTTATCCGCATGGTGGGCTAAAACCGTGCGCAAAGCCATGCCCCCGATGATGATTATCGGAAGCCACCGCAACTCCACCGGCCTGCCGTGAACGAGAATCGTACCCTCTCCCACCGTAAACCAGGCCAGCGCCGCCAAAACCGCATACAGCGCCAAAGCCATCCAAAACTTCCGGTCCAAATCAGAACCGGTGCGCCTCAAACTCTTGCGCTCAACCCGCCGCGGCTCCTGGCGCATTCCAACCCCGCAATTCATGGTGCACAGGGGAGGATTCGAACCTCCGTAGCTCGCAAGGAGCGGCAGATTTACAGTCTGCTGCCATTAACCACTCGGCCACCTGTGCATAACCCCTCTGTGCCCCGCGTTCAGCCCGTTTCGGCTCGCCACTTCAGCGCATCAGGCCCCCACCCGGAAAATCTCCGGCCCATCGGAGCATGCACCTCAGTGGAATCACCGCGGAGGACAGGTCCGGCGCCCCAATCAATAGCACCGGCAAAACCAATAACCGCTTCAGCCCCCGTTTCCCGCATCCTTCAAGTGGAGCTGGCGAAGGGATTTGAACCCCCGACCCTCTGATTACAAATCAGATGCTCTACCAGCTGAGCTACGCCAGCCCATCCCACCCGGAAACCGCCCCGGAGACCTGAAATCCGTACGGGCACACTAACCCTATGCACGCACTACGGCACAGAATTCAAGATTATCACACCCTAAGGGGGCGGAGCAAACCGGTTAGGCGGGATCTTACTTTGATTTCCGAAACATCACTTCGGCATAAACAGAACCAGGTAGATTGCAATCGTCGCGGCCATAGAGCGGAATGTATTGCAGGGGGAATTGGCAGAGGATAGGCTCGAACTCTGTTGCCACGCGGGTATCGGCAAAACGGAACATGGCGTGTTGCATGACCAGTAGGCCTCCCGGCTTGAGACATCTGGACAGGTCGGTCACGGATTGCTCGAAATCGGCAAAATGTATTCGGTGGTCACACTTGGGCAGCGGTGGCGACACGTTTAGTTCGCCGTGCCGGTAGACCGCCATGGCGAAGATGGCGTCATAGCTTGCGCTCCCCTCCCCGCTGGTTGATCCAGCAACCGCAAAACTCAGCCTGGAATCTTTGATCCGCCGCAGCCGGGAGCGGCAGACGGCGATATTGTACGGGTTGATATCGAGGCCAGTGATGTTGGCCAAAGGAAAATAGCGGCGAAGAGAGAAAACTTCCTCCCCGGTGGCACAGCCAAATGACAGGATGCGCAGGTTGGCTCCATCGCCGATCCACTCGCGCACCAGCTGGAAGACATTTGGATAACGGTCGTTGGAAGTGCTTCCGTAGGGCTGGAACAAGCCGTTTGGCGGCCGGAGCAGCATGAGTGTGGTGTTGCGAGATTCCTGGCTGAGCATCAGCCTGTAAATGAACCTCGCGGCGCGAAATCCTGGCGCCTTTCGCAGCCAAGGCATCAAACGCCTCTTCAGTGCTTGCAATTGCTGCATCCTGCACCTTCCACAAACCACGCGCAGAGGACAACCCGGTGCTCCCATCCTTACTGCTTTTCCGCGGAGAGGGTAGAATACCACGAACCCAAATCGGGTCCGCTTACCCGGAGCAGCCCATTTCTTGTTGATCTTCACCCCGCCGCGTGCCCGCTCATGGCAGAATCGTCTCGTACGCCTTATAAACGCCTTCGAAGACGGAGTCCCAACTGGCAGAAAGCGCATAGGCCCGCGCATTCAGCCTCATCTGGGCATGCTTTTCAGCGTCGGCCAGCACCCCGGCGATGGCGGCGGCAAACTCCGCATCCGGGACAATCCGCCCGGTCAGGCCGTCGCGGACGATGGTTGGCGGACCGCCGTCCGGGGTCACAATGGCCGGCACTCCGCTGGCCAGAGCTTCCAGCACCACGTTGCCGAAGGTGTCGGTGTGCGAGGGGAAAACGAACAGGTCCATGTTGGCATAAGCCTGGGAGAGTTCTTCCCCGCGCAGAACGCCGGTAAACTCGGCTCGCGGCAGCCGCTCACGCAGCCAGTTCTCCTCGGCGCCGTGTCCGACAAAGAGAAAGCGGAAGTTTGTGAGGCCCATCCGCTCCAATTCCTGCTGCACCTGGACCAGCAGAGCGACGTTCTTCTCCACCGAGAGGCGGCCGACAAATCCCAGCACGGCTTGGCGGTCCCCGGCCTTGCGCTTGCGCTTGGCTGGATGAAACAGATCCGCGTCCACGCCGCGCGGCATGATGTGGCACTTTCGTCCCGTGCTTCGCTCCAATAAGGCGCACAGTTCGGGATTGGGCGCAAAGAGTACGCGGGCCAGCTTATAGTACCTGGCCAGCACAGCCAGAGAGTAATTCTCGATCTTCTGCCCGGTCGCCGCCGCCTGCCGCTTGGGCAGCAGGCGCAGGAACCAGCCCGAGCGCCGCGCCGCATACTCGTGAACATTCGTATGCCAACTGGCTGCCAGCGGCAGCCCATTGTGGTGAGCCAGCCAGGCGCCCAGCATTCCCACATCGCTGGGGCCGGTGATGTGAATCAGGTCGGGCTGGAAGCGCTGTAACACTTCGCCAATGAGACGAAGATGACGCAGGAAACCGGGATCGAAGCGCAGATCTTTTTCCAGGGGAAAGGAAAGAAAGCCGCGCGGCAGCTCCAGCGTCCATACATTGCCGTCCTCGATGAGCTTCTGGGCGCGGTCCCCAGCGCGAATGCACAGGAAGGGCAGATTTCGCTTCCGCGCAAAGGCCTCGAAGTGGCGGCTGGTGTGCGCCACCCCGTTCACTTCATGGAACGAATCGGGGAAGTAGGCCACGCGCGGCGGTCGATCAGTCATAGATTGAGTCTAATTCCCAATGAGGTGATGGGCTTGAGTCCGGGAGAGAATGTAAACCCGCGGCTTGCATTCTTCTGAGGCAAACTCAACCGCCTTAATCGCCCAAGGCGAGGCGTAACTCGCGTGACTCGCTCCAGGCGATGCGCAGCCCGCCGGAAACCGGGGCGGCGCCCATCAACTGCACGCCCGCGAGAAGCCAGCTCATCACTCTCGGCGGCGCCCCGTTAGGCCACAGCTCGCTCAGCGGCCGCGCCACGCCGTTGACGTCAGGGTGATAGACGCGCTCGTCCCAGGTCCGTGAGCCTTGCGGAAATTCCGGGTAGTGGCGGATGGCGTCGATAGCAGATTGCAGGATGCGGTGCTTCCACGGCTCGGCGTACTGCGGCATGAACAGCACATCGCTCTTCTTCTCCCGGCGAATCTCATGCACGAACTCGGTGAAGCTGGCGGCGTTGGTCAGATTGATGTTGGCGTTCGGCTCCACGCCGTGGCGGTCGCCGCCGGAGATGAGGAGCATATTCCATTGCTCGGCCAGCCGGCGCACCGTCCGGTTCTCGTCCCAATTGCGCAGCCCGTTCAGCTCCAGCGCGTGCAGATAATTGCTGTTCTTTTGCAGGAACTCGTTCACCAGGAACTGGTGCTTCTCCCTGCCGATCAGGTAGAGATCCCACATGGGGTGGTTAAAGATCACCAGTATGTTGGGATCCTCATGCAATGCGCGCAAAATCTCGGTAAACCGCTTGTCGCTGGGATGAGCCGTATAATCGGCCAGCGTCTCCATCCACTCCGTAGCCCGGGCGCTGGGCAGGTTGTGAACGCCCAGATGAAAGGATTGGTTGCCGTATGGAGCGCTCCACTCCACCGAAACCGGAATGCGCCGCGCGCTGGGAACGGTGCGCAGCAGCATCGGAGCCGTGATGTTGTCGTGATCGGTAATGGAAACCATCGGCTCCAGATCCAGCTTTTCTATCTGGCGGCTTTCCAGGTCAAAGGCCAGCTTGGGCGTCATCGGCGGCGTCCAATAGCTGGCCGCGTAGTCGATGCGCACTTTGTGCATCCGCTCCGAACGCTGCTCAAGCCGCGTCAGCAGAGGACGCATCACCGGGTACTGGTTGCCGAAGTTGGCAAGAAAGTCCAGCGTCTCGTGCGACTGGTTGGTATGGCTATGCAGCGATACTCCAGACCTGAAACCTTGCGGCGCCAGCTTTTCGCGCCACAGGTACGAGATGGACGATTTGGCCATTCTGCTCCTCCGTTCCCCGCGCGAGCAGGAACTTATGTAGACAGTTTGCAGTGCCAGCCATGAATGGACAGTTAACGCGGCGCGAACGTGGCGTCAATTAGCGAAGGAATCAATAGAGTTACCGGCGATTCCCTGGCAAACAAGGAAGACTTCTGAAAATACCGGTAACTAAGGTATCCAGCTTGGCGAAAAAACTAAATACAGGTTCGTAGTTGTTCCTTCATCTCCGCAAAGTCGGCCAGAAACCAGACCGAATCTCCGCGATTGGATTCGCGCAGAAGATCGCGAAACGCCTTGCTTGCGGCAACAGCACTGCTGAAATCGCCTAACACGGCGAGGTTAATTCCATAGTTCACGAATTTTTGCAGAATTTCACCCGCCAGCCCGCTGCTCAGTTGGAAAAATGACGCATCCAGCTTTTCCATCGGCACCGTAACCCAGGCAGCGTCCCGCGCCCTGGCCGCGCAAATCAGATCGATCGCGTCTTGCCCGCACTTCAACTGCATACCATTGACAGGATATTGGTAGACGCGAATTCCTTGTATATCAAGACAGTTCTCCAAAACTATATCTTCCTCCGGAAGAAATCCCGCAATCCGAAGCTACCTCTGCTCTACCCGATCTCCGGCTTCAGAAAATCTTCCACCGCCCAGCCTTCCATCAAGTCCTCGCCGGAGGGCGTGCCTGCCGCAGCTTCAATCGCCAGATAGTTCTCCGTCAATCCCGTGCGCAGCAGTTCGAAGGCCTGAGCTGGAGAGTCGGCAAACTGAAACAGCTCGATGTCCTTGGGCGAAATGGCCCCGGTATCCACCAGCACATCCAGGTTGAAGACCTTCTTCCAGTATTCCGAGCCGTAGACCACCACGGTGATCCTGTTGCCCAGCTTCTGGGTCTGCGCCAAAGTCAGAATCTCGAACATCTCGTCCAGGGTTCCGAACCCGCCCGGAAAAACCACCAGCGCCTTGGCCAGATAGGCAAACCACAGCTTGCGCATGAAGAAGTAGTGGAACTCGAAGTTAAGCGAGGGTGTGATGTACGGGTTGGGCCTCTGTTCGAAGGGCAGCCGGATATTCATCCCGATGGTCTTGCCGCCGGCCTCGTGAGCGCCGCGGTTGGCTGCCTCCATGATGCCCGGCCCTCCGCCCGAGGTGACCACAAACCGGCTCCACGGCGAGGGAATCCGCTTGGCCCAATCGGTCAGCATATACGCCAACCGCCGCGCGTCCTCGTAGTAACGGGCCATCTCCACTGCCGCCACGGCGCGCTTGCGCTGCAAATCTGTTGCCTTGCCAGCAGCAATCTCCGTGGCTTTGGCCGGCTGCTCATAGCTGGGCGCAGGCTGTGTCGAACCCGTGTTCTCCAGCAGTTCCAGGATATGATCGGCCTCCTCGCGCCCGCGAAATCGCGCCGAGCCGAAAAATACCACCGTGTCCTGAATCTTCTCCCGCCGTATGCGCGCCAGTGGCTCCAAATACTCGGAAACAATCCGGATTGGCCGCCCGTCGGCGCTGTTCAGAAAGTTCAGGTTTTCATAGGCCAGCGGAGCGGCTTTGAGAGGCGGTGGCGCTCCGCCCGCCGGAATCTTCGCAACTGGCACGGATTCCTGATCTCTGTTCTCTGATCTCTGATCTCTGTCGTTCATGTTTTATCCATCCCGATTGCGGAGCGCGTCGTTAAACGCAATCCATAGATTCATAAGCCCCAGTCCTGAAACAAGGCCGCGCACCGCGCCGTTGGCCGCGTAGATCCCAAGCGTGGGAATCTGCACAAACAACGGGTTCTGGTCCCAAAACGACCCGGACCACGGCACATAGCAGACTGCAAGGCCGATGTACATCCTCAGCAATACCCGTAAAAACAACTCGGCGCGCTCCAGCCAGCGCGGAATCCGCTGCGGCGTCTGCTTGGGCTCAGAGGGGGGCGCGGACTTGAGTGCGGACCCTGGCTTGGCAGCCGGGTTCACGACGGGTTGCGGCGAGGTCAATTCCGGCTGCTGGGACATTCCTATATTTCGCACACCGCCCCCATTAGCGGAACCAGAGTAGATGTATCTCGAAGGCACAGTATTCAAGTCGACGTAACCATCCCGGGGTCCCCAACGATAGGTCTTTGTCGTTGGGGTGGGATCATCAGGGAGCGGCGACCCTGAACAAAAATCAACAAGACTCATAGTTACTCTGGTTCCGCTCTAATTCCAGCCCCATCGCGGGCATTCGGCACAAGCCCGTATACCGGCCCGGCGCAGGGACGCCGTACTGCAACGGTAACACAGCAGCCGCTATCGCCTGATAGGAAGACAAACCACTCTCCAGGTCCGCGCTACCGGTAAATCTCTAGGGACTCTAGCCTGGGTACTTATTTCGCAATTTGCGAACTAAATCTTGACAAATTCGCATTTTGCGAACATGATCAATCAGAGGCAATTGTGCATGTCATAAGCCGAAAGAGGCTGCTGGAGGCGGCAACCCGACTGGCCGATCTCTCAGCTCCATTGGATGCGTGGTACCGGATCGCGAAAAAAGCCCAGTGGCGTTCGCTAGAGCAGGTCAGGGAATTCTTTCCATCTGCTGATGGGGTAGGAAAATATACCGTGTTCAACATCAAAGGAAACACCTTCCGGCTGATCGTGGAGATTAACTACAGAACAGGCAGAATCTATATCCGTCACGTTCTCACACATGCCGCATATGACAAGGGAGGATGGAAATCATGAGCTCACTCGCTGTAAGTCCCGCCTACTCCGCGCTGCTGGTCAGGTTTCCCCCTCGCGTCATCCGTTCCGAGGAGCAAAACGAAGGCTATATCCGGGCTCTTTACGAGCTTGAACAAAATCAAAACTCTTGGACCTCCGAAGAGGCCGAACTCGCCGACCTGCTCACTCTCCTGATCGAAAACTACGAGGAGCAGCAATACCAGTTGCCGAAGTCTTCCCCGCTGCAGATGCTTCAGTTCCTGATGGATCAGCACGGGTTGAAACAAAAAGATCTGCTTGATGTCTTCGGTACTCCCAGCATCGTTTCGGAGGTGCTGAACAGCAAGCGCGAGCTGAGCAAAGAGCATATCCGCCGCCTGAGCGCCCGCTTCCACGTCTCCCCGGAGCTATTCTTCTAGAACCTGCTCGGATGCCGGAATCACTGCAATCGTCGGCGACCAGTTGTGCTGAAGTTAGGGAATGGTAACTCACTCAAGGTCAACTCTGCCGCCGGCCGCGTTATCCTGTCACCACATGATTCGAAGGCCGTTTCTACCTTTTTTGACAGCCGCGCTCTTCATTCCCCTGCTCGCCGCCGCTCAGTCGGATTATCGCGACGATCAGCCGGTGCGCGCTAAGCACGGCATGGTGGTCAGCGTCCACCACCTGGCCTCCGACACGGGCCTGGAGATGCTGCGCACGGGCGGCAACGCCGTGGACGCCGCCGTGGCCACCGGCTTTGCCCTGGCCGTAGTGCATCCGGCAGCCGGAAACCTGGGCGGCGGCGGCTTTCTGCTGCTGCGCGCTCACGATGGTAAAACCACCTTCATCGACTTTCGCGAGAAGGCTCCGCTCCAGGCCACCGAAACCATGTATCAGGATGCCGGCGGCAAAGTCATCCCCAACTCCAGCCTCCTCGGCTACCGTTCCATCGCCACGCCCGGCTCGGTTGCCGGCCTGGTCTACGCCGAGCGCAAATACGGTAAGCTCGGCCTGCGGCGCGTCATCGCTCCGGCTATCCGGCTGGCCGCCGAGGGCTTTCAACTGTCCGCCGAAGAAGCTCATGAACTCAGCGATCCCGACCTGGCTCTTTTCCCCGGCTCCAAACGCATCTTCCAGCGTGACGGGCAACCCTACAAAGAGGGCGAGACCTTCCGTCAACCTGAACTGGCCCGCACCCTCCGGCGCATCGCCGCTGATCCCGATGATTTCTACCACGGCAAAATGGCACGTGAACTGGTCGCCGATCTCCGCAAAGGCGGCGCGTTGCTCACCCTCGAAGACCTGGCCGCCTACACCGTCGTCGAGCGCGCCCCCATCGTTGGCAGCTTCCACGAGTACACCGTCATCAGCACCCCACCGCCCTCCTCGGGGGGTATCGTGCTGCTCAGCGCCCTCAACATTCTCGAAGGCGACGACCTGGCCAAGCTCGGCGACCGCACCCCCGCGTCGATACACCTGATCGTCGAGGCCTTTCGCCGTGCCTACATGGATCGCGCCGACTATCTCGGCGATCCGGACTACAACCGCATCCCCGCCGCTGAGCTGACTTCCAAGCCCTACGCCGCCGCTTGGCGCGCCTCCATCGACCCCCACGCGGCCACTCCCAGCGCCACGCTCCGCCGTCCCGAGGGCTTTTTGCCCCAGCCCAAATCCGCCGGCCGCAGCTCCGAATCGCAGCACACCACCCACTATTCGGTGGTCGACAGCGATGGTAACGCCGTCGCCGTCACCACCACACTCAACGACTCCTTCGGCTCCCACGTCACCGCCGGCTCGCTCGGCTTTCTGCTCAACGACGAGATGGATGACTTTACCATCAAGCTCGGCACGCCCAACATGTTCGGCATCATTCAGGGCCCGGCCAACGCCATCGCTCCCGGCAAGCGCCCTCTGAGCAACATGACCCCCACCATCGTTCTCGAGAACGGCAAACTGCGCTATGTCCTCGGCTCGCCCGGAGGCGCCCGCATCATCTCCACTGTCGCCAACATTTTTCTCTCCGCCTCCCAGGACGGCCTCAACATCCAGCAGGCCGTCGATGCGCCCCGCTTCCATCATCAGTACCTGCCCGACAAGCTCTACCTCGAGCCGGGCTTCTCACCCGCGACCCTGGCCGCCCTTCGCGATATGGGATATGACATCAGCATCAGAAACGGACACTGGTCCAATGGAGAGTGCCTCGCCGTAGACCCCAAAACCGGCGACCTCGAAGCTGGCCAGGACCACCGTAGCCATTACGGCAAGGCTGCCGGTTACTAAAGCCTGCCTTACCCGCAGTTTTTCCCTAATGGAACAATGCTGAGAGGAACACGCGCCAGCCCTTGGCATGGAATTGTTGGGAGAAAAAAAAGAGAATTTTTACGTCACGCGAGCCTGTGACGGTGGGCACGGATTTTTTGCACAAAGATTTTTCCTGTATTTGTTCAATTTTGTACTTCTTTTTCCACAACGCCCCTTCGATACTCCCAAATACGCGAGATCCGCGAAGTGTTCAAAGAAAACACAAAAAAATGATATTGGAGACTTGAGCATCTTTTCTGCCCCATTGGCGTCCAGTACTGCGTTGAGCTGACCGAAAACTGCGCGGCTGCCGCGTGGATTCTTCGGGAAAACCTCTTGTTGCCGCCCGAATTTGTCTTTTGAAGTCGAGCAAGGCACCTAACTACGGAAGATCCCGTTTAGGAGGTACCTATGGCCGCCACGATCAATCCAGGGTGGAGCAAGCCCTCCACTATCCTCTTCGCCTCCGAGTTTCCCGCCAATGAGAAGGCCTTTGCCTTTGCCTTGGCCCAGGCTGCCGAGTTCGGCTCGGATCTCGTTATCTTTCATGTATATGACAGTGTAGACATCGCCGCGCAAGAGGCCTCTCCGGCGTCTTCTGACGGCTACGCCCACACCCGCGCCAAAAAGCAACATTTTGATCCTCTTGCCCAACGCGCTGGCAATCTCGGCGTCCATTGCAGCATCGTGGTTCGCCCTGGGCAGGCCGCCGATCAAATCCTCACCTTCCTGCGCGAACGGAGGGTTGATCAGGTCGTCATGGGAACTCACTCTCCCGGCCCCATCGGCAAGTTGCTGGTCGGTTCCGTGGCCGAGGAGGTGTTGCGCAACTCCCCTGTGCCGGTCAACATCGTTGGTCCCAATGTGGTCGAGGGCACCTATCGACACATATCTGACCGCACCATCCTGTGCTCGGTCGATGCGCCGGAATCCAGTCACGTAGTGGCGCGGTTTGCGGCAGAGCTGGCCGCCCGCCACAAGGCCAGATTGATCCTCCAGCATGTCATCCCGCCCCAGGATCGCGATCAAATCCTCGCTAACCGTACCCTCGGCCAGATCGAGGCCGAACTCCCCTCCCTTGTCCCACCCAGGTTGCAGCACAAGGTGGGCGTGCGAACCAGAGCCGTGCTCGGCGATCCGACCGAGGAGTTGCTCTACCAGGGCAGAGCGCAGCGGGCCAGCATGATCGTGATGGGCGCGCAGGGCGCGTCACATTTTGCCGCCATCACTCGCGCCGGCATCGTCTACAAGGTGCTGGCCTACGCGCAATGCCCCGTCCTCACGCTCTCGCCCATCGTGCTGGCCAAGTTCAGCGCCGGGGAAGATCATCCGCGTTCCTCCGAACTCTGTCTGGCCGGCGTTTTTTAAGGCGGTACTTCCGTTTGCATAAGTTCCCTGCGCCTTCGCGCTGGCAGGCAGCGCGCGTCCAAAGCGGCCCCAAAACAATGTAGTCCCATGCTACCCTAGCCTTTGTTCGATCCCGTCCATCAATTGCTGGTTCGCAAGGGAGCAGGCCGCCCATGAAGGAACTCGCCCGCGATTCCGCCTGGAACCTATCGCGCGGCCGGGTTGCCGCGGTGGGGGCGTTCTTTGCCCTGAACCTCGCCGTCTATCTCATCCGCATCCTCAGCGTCTGGCGCTATGGCGCGCTCTTCTGCTCCACTGCCGTCGAGTCGCCCATGATCGACTCCGTGTGGAGATGCATGAACCATCAGCCCGTTTATACGTGGCCCTTCGTGTTTCCCTTCTCTCTTTCGCTCTATAACTACCTCTTCTATTACGTATATGCCGGCGTCCTCCGGCTCATGGGCGTGGACGGCGTAGACATCCTGACCTGGGGTCGCCAGTTCACGCTGCTCTTTGCGCTGGCGGGCGCTGTAGCGCAGTGGCGGCTGGTGCGGGCTCTGCTGAAATTGCGCGGCACAGCCAGCGCTCTCTCTCTTGCATTGGCGCTAGGTTTATGGCTTTCCACTTCGCTGGTCAAGTATTGGGCGCTCAGCATCCGGCCAGACATGGCCGCCGCCGCGCTGGTCATGATCGCCCTATGGGTCGTCGTGCGGCAGCCTCGTTTCTGCTTTGCGTATGCGGGCCTCCTGCTCTATCTGGCGTGGGCCTTCAAGCAGTCGGTAGTCCTCGCTTTCGTGGGCCTTTGCTTTTGGTTGCTCTTGAATAAACGCTGGCGCGACCTCACTCTCCTGGCCGCAGTCTTCGCCGCGTTGGTGGCCGCAACGCTTCTCTTCGGCACGCCAGAATACCGTTTCAGCATCCTGGTAGCCCCGCAAGTGGTTCGGGGTTTCGCCTTCTCGCTTCCCTGGATTCTGCGCGCTCTCGGCACCGGGCTCACCGCCGTTGGCCTGAACCTGTACTGGGTCGCCGCGCCTTTCGTGCTGCTGCGCGCCTCAAAGAGTCCGGGTACCCTACACTGCTCGTGTGCCCCATCCATTCTGCGTTCTTTGCAGAATGGGTGGGAATCAATGTTAGCGACCGTCTTCGTCGTCGCGCTGATCGTTGGTTTGGCCGCCATGGGAAAGGTAGGCGGAACCTCCAACTATCTCTTTGAAGCCTTCGCCGCAGGCTCCACTCTGCTACAAATCGCCGTCTTCACCCTGCCAGGCAGATTGGTAACCACCCTGCTTCTCTTCGGCTGCGTGCAGCCGGCCGTCCAACTCGTGGGAACGGCCATCGGCTACCATCATCCCGGCAAAAAGGATATGGTCCCCATTGCCACGGCAGCCGAATATCGGGACGCAGTGGCCCTGCGCAATCGTTTGGCCGCCCTGAAAAGGCCCATCTTCACCACCGATGGAGTCTTTGCCCTTCCCTGGAACTCCACCGAAAACGATGCGCCCGCCATTGTCATCGATCCCAACTTTCAAGAGGCCGCGCGCTCCCGCGAACAGAATGGCGGCATTGAAGGCATGCTGCAGCGCGGCGAAATTCCCACCGTCATGCTCGCCTCCACGGATCTCGTCTACTTCAACAGCCTTAATCCCGGTTATCGCAAGGTTGCCGAATCTATTCAGCAAGGCGTCACCTACAGCATTTACACATTCAGCCCCAACCCGCCCGCGACTTTATACTGAAAGACACCATGCCCACGTTTCTGCCCGTAGACGAACAGATGGACCTGCTCCAGAAGGGCGCGGCGGAGATCATCCGCGTCGCCGACCTGAGAGAGCGCCTTGAAGAGAGCCGCAAAACCTCGCGCCCGCTACGCGTCAAAGCCGGCTTTGACCCCACCGCGCCCGACCTGCACCTGGGCCACACCGTGCTGATGCGCAAGCTGCGCCACTTCCAGCAGCTCGGCCACACCGTCATCTTCCTCATTGGTGACTCCACTGCGCTCATCGGTGACCCCACCGGACGCAACGTCACCCGCATGCCGCTCACCCGCGAGCAAATTGACGCGAACGCAGAGACCTACAAGGCTCAGGTCTTCAAAATCCTCGACGAGAAAGCCACCGAGGTCCGTTACAACTCCGAGTGGCTCGATCAGCTTGGGTATGCCGGTTTGATCGGCCTCTCCGCCAAGGTGACGCTCTCCCAGATGCTTGACCGCAAGGAGTTCCTGACCCGCTTCCGCGCCGAGCAGGACATAAGTCTCCACGAGCTCCTCTATCCGCTCGCGCAGGGCTACGATTCGGTGGCCTTGGAGTGCGACGTCGAGCTTGGCGGCACGGACCAGAAATTCAACCTTCTGATGGGCCGCGAGCTACAGCGCGATTACGGCCAGAAGCCGCAGATCGTGCTGATGACCCCCATCCTCGAAGGCCTCGACGGCGTTCAAAAAATGTCAAAGTCATTAAACAACGCCATCGGCATCAACGAGCCGCCAGCCGAAATGTACGGCAAGCTTATGTCCATCTCCGATGATTTGATGTGGAAGTACTGGGTCTTCCTCACCGACCTCAAGCAATCGGAGGTAGACGCACTCCAGGCAGAAGTCTCTGCCGGCAAGCTGCATCCCATGGAAGCCAAGAAGCGCCTCGCACGCATCATCACCGCCGGCTTCCACGGCGAAGCCGCCGCCACCAGCGCCGATGAAAACTGGGCAAAGATGTTCCAGCAGAAGGAAGTTGCGGAAGATTTGGAGAAGGTTGCAGTCCCATTTGCCGATGTGGCCGGGCCAGAGCCGAACCAGATTCGCCTGCCGAAATTACTCGTCCGGATAGGCTTGGCCTCAAGCGGCGCCGAAGCCAACCGCAAGATCGCCGAAAAAGCTGTCAAGCTCGATGGCGAAGCGGCTGAAAATGTGCTGATTTCTTTGGCTGCCCTACCCGCCCGCCTCGTCGTCCGCCTCGGCAAGCGCGCTAAGATTGCGGTGATCGCGTAGGCGGTCCCGCTTTATACGTGGCTTTGCGATTCCTTGAGAATCTCTTCTATTGTGACTCTATCCAGCCACTTATGACGGTCGCGCGTGTAATCGCCGGTCCCACTGCGAAAGGTGCGTAGGAAACGAGCCATTCCATATGGACCAAGCTCTTTTTGCAGCAAGCCGAGCGTATGACGTTCAAATTGTTCGTCCGTCATCTCATCCAGCGCGATCATGGCTTCGCCTCCTGTACATAGTCTAGCGGATTTGCAACTCGAATTGTAGGATTTCCCAGTCCGCGCCCTGCCTGGCGTAGAAATCGGTCATCCGTGGTTAGCAGCAGATCGACTTTGGCGCTCTCGGCTATTGCCAGATGCAATGCGTCGAAAACGTCATAGCCGAGCGTGCTCAAGAACCTGGCCCGAGCAGCCACCTCTTCATTGGGAAGACGAAACTCAGCCGCAAAAGACAACATTCCCAGTGCGTCTTCCCTGCGTTGTGTGTCGGGATTCCGGCGGATTTCAGCCGCCAGTATGGAACTGGCAATCCAGGAGACACTGCCAGCCATGAGATGCCGGAAGAAAAGCTCCATTGCCTCCGCCTCCAGGCGAACGCGCATCTGGCTCGGATCATCGGTCAGCCGGTTCAATGCACAGGCATCCAGGTAAACAATCAAGGCTGCTCTCACCTCGCACTCATCTTACAGCCTCAAATGAAGCACCGGCGCAATGTCCGCAATATTATCTATAATGCATGAATTCTATGCATATCCCGAAAGGATGGCCGTTCGACTATGCGCAGTCTTCTTCGTCTTGCTCTCGCTTCCTCCTTCGTCCTGGCAAGCCTGCTTTCAGGCTCGATACTCCGCTCCCATGCGGTTCAGACCGCGCCGGAATCGAAGCATCTTCCCTGCTGCGGGCCGGTCACACCCGCGGGCGAGCGGCTTGCGGCCACGCTCGACAGCATGAATGTCGAATCGCTCTGGCTGGCCGGCCAGCACGTGAATTGGGAGACCGGTGAGCCGGACAAAAGCGACGATTACGAGGGTCCGGGCAACCATTCTCATTGCAGCGCTTTTGCCGCGGCGGCCGCTAAGCGGCTGGGAGTCTACCTGCTCCGCCCGCCGGAACATGGACAGCTTCTGCTGGCCAACGCGCAAGCCGATTGGCTGGCGAGCGAAGCGGGCGCGCAAGCCGGATGGACGAGCGTCGCCGATATGCGCGAGGCGCAGCGGCTGGCCAACCAGGGATACCTTGTGCTGGCGCTCTACCAGAATCCCGACCGGCACGTGCCCGGTCACATTGCCATCATTCGCCCGTCGGAGAAGTCCACCAAGGCTCTCGAAGAGAATGGCCCGGAGATGATTCAGGCCGGTGAACACAATTACACGAAAATCAGCGCCCGGGTCGGCTTCGAACACCATCCCGGCGCATGGCCGGACGGCATTCGATATTACACACATGCCATCAATTGACCTGTTGGGCCAGAACATAGTGCGGGTGCCCTAGGTCCCGCTTTTGGGACCTGTGACTCCTCAATCCTTATGGCGCGAAGCGCGTCTGCCGCACCGCAGGTGCCTTGCAGATAATTAACTCCATTGGGCGCACAATCCAAATATGAACAAGATTCAAAGCCTCGGTCCAATCTGTCAGCCCTGTCAATGGTCCGTACCCACCAGGGACCCCCACCCCCACCCCCCTCCCCACCTATACCCCCCTTGGGTATAAATTTTCCCTGAAACCTTGCAGATTATTTGTAAGCTCTTTGAAATCAACGCCTGTGGAATATTTTCAGCCCCCATAAATCACACATGGTGAGATTTGGCCTCTGAAAATCACCTGAAAAATCCGGTTTTTGCCTCAAAATCAAGTTTTTTTGCCTGATTCGAGCCGATAAACCGGCCTCGAACAGTCCTATTCCCTCGCGTTTCTCACTACTCTAGTTGGCAAAGAGACAGTTTCAACCTCCGGTTACTGCCCTCCTCGCAAATGCCTTAGAATTCTCTCTAGCGCGCTGCGCGTTTCTTAAGGAGCAACCGATGCGTTTTCCTGCACTTGCCGTTTTCGCACTGAGCATGGCCACTGTGGCCGCCGCGCAAACATTCGATCAAAATACCGCACCCTGGGATTACCAGGGCAAGCGAGGCGAACTGGTCTGGAGCAAGTTGGATCCGGCTTACCAGGCTTGCAACAAAGGGCACGAGCAGTCGCCCGTCGACATTCGCGGCGCTCATATGAACAAGGCGCTGGCGCCTATCGAGTTCCACTATATCGCCGGACCAGTAACGCTCACCAACGATGGCCACACCATCCTGGCGCGCGTGGATCCCGGCAGCTATATCGTGGCCGGCGGCGTGCGCTATGAGCTGCTCTGGTTCGACTTTCACCGCCCCAGCGAAGAGGCGGTGAGGAGCAAGGTGACCGACATGGACGTGCAACTGTTGCACCGCGGCAAGGACGGCAGTCTTGCCGTGGTGACGGTGCGGATGCGCGAAGAGGCCGGCAACCCCAACGCCGTGCTGGCCATGCTGTGGCCGCATTTGCCCAAAAAGACTGGCGAGAGTGAAAAAGTGACTGAGATGGTGAACGCGGCAGGTTTTTTGCCCGCCGACCGCGGCTACTGGACGTTCATGGGCTCTCTGACCACACCGCCCTGCACGGAGGGCGTGCGCTGGTTTGTCTTCGAGCAGGAGCTGAGCCTGAGCCGCGACCAGTTGCGTGCGTTTGTAGCGCTCTTCCGGATGAACACGCGCGGCTTGCAGGATGCGCACGGACGGCGCATCGAGGCCAACGAGTAGGCACCTGCGGTGCGGCAGCCGCTTACGGACTTCTCGTAAAAGGTTCGTTGGCAAGCTCTTGACTGGAAAAACACAATAGCCGGTGCGAGCGAATAGCGGGCAGTTGGCCCCACCGCAGGTGGTGGCTATAGATACCCACCCCCGGTATACTTTCCCTATGCTTTTCCACGTGGCGCCTTCCCGCTCCGGCGCAAACAGAACTCAATCCGTGCTGCGTTTTTCGCTGGCGGCCACGCTTGCCTACGTGGTTGTCACCTTCATTGCTGGATTGCGCGCCCACTCGCTGGCGCTGTTGTCAGAGGCCGGCCACAACCTATCCGATTTTCTTGCCCTGCTGCTCAGCTTTACCGCCGTTTACTTCCAATCCCGCCCCGCCGGTTCCTCCAAGACCTTCGGCTACCAGCGGGCAGGCGTGCTGGCCGCATTTCTGAACGCGGTCACGCTCATTGTTATTTCCATCTGGATTGCCGTGGAGGCTCTTCACAGGCTCGCGGCGCCGGTCACGGTGCAGCCCCGGCTGATGATGATCGTAGCCGCGGCCGGCGTGGTGATGAACGGCGTGATCGCGGCTTTGCTTTGGCGCGTGGCGCGTGACGTAAACCTGCGCTCGGCCTTCGTCCACATGGCCGGCGACACGCTCTCCACAGCCGCGGTCATCGCCGGCGGCGCGGGGATTCTGCTGACCGGGCGAAACTGGATCGACCCGGCTCTCTCGCTGATGATTGCCGCGCTCATTCTCTGGACCAGCACGGGCATCGTTCGCGAGACTCTCAATATTCTTTTGGAAGGCACGCCGCGCGGCATCTCGCTCTCGGAGATTCGTTTGGGCATGGGAGCCGTGGAGGGAGTGGTCAATGTCCACGACCTGCATGTCTGGAGCCTTGGCTCGGACTCCAGCGCCCTGGCTTGCCACGTGACCATCGCCGACATTCCTCCGTCGGAGAGCGCCTGCATCCTGGCGCGGCTCAACCAGGTGCTGAAGGAGCGCTTTCATATCAGCCACGCCACTATTCAGTTCGAGCACATGGGCTGCGAGCGGCTGGAAGGCTGCGTTGTTCCGATGGAAGAGATGGCCGGCGGCAAGAGCCACCACGATCACGCGCATTAGTTCATGAAGGCCTGGCGTTCAATCAACGGTTTTCGATTTCAGCGCAGGCGAGAACGTGATCAGCTCTATCGGGGCGCCATGGTCTAGGATCATGGCCACCGTGACGCCCTCGCTCGGGCTGTTGGGCGGCGTCAGGATTTCTTTTCCTTCAAGCGCAGCGGCGAGGTCATCCACCTCAAAGGCGACGTGAGGCACGGTCTTGATGATCTCTGGATAAGGCGCATCCGCGTCGAAGCGCATCCATTGAACGCCGCAGGGGCTGGATTCAAATGCCGAAACATGAATCTTGAGATGCGGCACATGAATCTCTCCGGGACGCGGCGTTTGGGTTGGAATGCCGATGTGGTGATAGCGCCAGCCTTCGACCGAAATCGCCGATGGAGGCTCGTGACCTTGCCGCGCAGTGATCGTCGCGAGGTCAGCGTGCTTTGTTTTCTTGTCGCTCAAGCTCATCTCCTTTGGCCAAGTTTATGGATCGTCTAATCGGACTTTGTACGGTGCAATATTTTCGCGATTGTTTCCGTAGCAAAAATGGGAAACCGCGAATCTTTGCTTTTTACCCAGCGGCATTCCCGCTGTCTACAGTGCATTGCGCCGCGCGATTGCGCCGAGCATCGCCGCGCTTGGTTTCGGGGTGCGCTTCTGCGTCGCCCTGTCCACGGCCACCAGGCCGAATTTGGGAACATATCCCGCGTGCCACTCGAAGCTATCGAGCAACGACCAGGCGATGGAGCCGCGCACGTCTACTCCGTCATCGATGGCCCGCTTCAGTCCGCGCAACGCACGCGTGTAGTACTCCACGCGCCGCGCATCGTCTTCGCAGGCTACGCCATTTTCGGTGACGATGATAGGAACGCCCGCCTCCTTGGCGGCATAGCGTACCACAGCCTCCACGCACTCCGGATAGAACTCCATGCCGGTTTGTGTCAACTCGGCGTTCATTGGGGGACGCTCATCCTTCTTGCCCACGATCGTACGCGTATACGGCTGCACACCTAAATAGTCGCAATGGCGTGCCGCCTCCAGCCAAGGCCCATAGACTTCCTCCCGTTTTTCTGCGATGCGGCTCTCGTCATTGGCCGGCACATCGTCGGACATTGTTAGGGTAAAGCCCGTTGGAAGATCAGGCCGGACAGCCTTGATCGCATCCTTCCCCTTGGCATGCGCTGCCAATAATCCATCGCGAGTCCTCTTCGCATTGCCGAGCAACAGGTTGGAGAAATCCGGTGCATTGAGTTGCAAGCGTATCCGTAGCCGCTCAAACCGCAAAGCCAGAGGCAGGCTGATCCACGCAGGCAATTCTGACTCTGGCAGTTTAAGCCACTTCAGCATCTGCGGGGTATTCGGCTCGTTCAGAGTCGTGGCGTAGCCGATCAGATCCCCAAGGTGCCGCGTGGCTCGATCGCAAAAGCGCGCAAAGCGATCGGCGGCCGCCTTCTGCTCCCATCCGCCTTGCATCGCAAACCACCGTGGAAGCGACAGGTGGGAGTAGGTGAGCATGGGCGTCAGGTTGTACTGGCGACAAGTGGCCAGCATGCGGCGGTAGTGCTCCAATTGCGCCCTGGAGAAAAAGCCTTCTTCCGGTTCAATCCGTGCCCACTCCAGCGAGAAGCGGTAGGTATTAAAGCCCAGCGAGGCGAGCATCTCGATATCCTGCGGATAAAGGTGATAGTGATCGCATGCATCGCCGGAAGGCTCGCTGAATATGCTTTTGGGTAGGTATTCAAGCGTCCATATATCACTGCTGGTATTGCTGCCTTCAACCTGGTGGGCAGAGGACGCGCATCCCCATAAGAATCCGGCGGGAAAGGCGCCGCTCCTGCCGCCTGAGGCCACTGCCTCTTGTGGTTCGAAGGATTTGAACTTGCCCAGCCCTGAAACCACTGCAAGTGCGGAAGTCCCGCGCAGCACTTCCCGCCGGGAGATCGTAGTCTTTGCTATTCTATTCATGGGTTTCCGCGCCTCATTCTGTCGGACTTCCTGTCTTGCCGGACAATCAGGCGCCGGCTGGAAGCCGGGGCCGGTTCGTCCGACATCATATGTCATTGTATTCATCCTGCCTATTGTCGAATGGCGGAGGCCCGGCCTATGGGTTCCGGCTAATAGTTCGATTGGGCACTAGAGTAGTATGAGAAGTATGGTCCTCCACCATCCCATCCCGGTCCTGCTCTAGCGGCACCCGCCGCTACAACTTGTTTTCCGCCCATTTTCAGATTCATTTCCCAAGAACAGCAACGCGCCCCCGCATGGGCGAACGATATTCAGCCGTGCGCAAGAGGTTTCATCATGATCGATCGTTTGGAACAGATGGAGAAGCGCTACGAGGAGCTTTCCGCACAACTCTCGCAGCCCGAGATCGTTAACGACCGCGAAAAATATCAGAAGGCGGGCAAGGCGCTCAGCGATCTGGAAACTCCGGTGATGAAGTACCGCGAACTGAAGCTGGTGCGCGCTGGCCTGGCCGGGGCGCGCGCCATGCTGGCTGACCCGGAGATGAAGGAGATGGCCGAGGAGGAGATCGCCCAGCTCGCGCCGCGCGAGCCGGCCCTGGAAGAAGAGATCAAGATGCTGCTGCTGCCCAAGGACCCCAACGACGAGAAGAACGTGATCCTTGAAATCCGCGCCGGCACCGGAGGCGATGAGGCCTCGCTCTTTGCCGCCGAGGTTTTCCGCATGTATACACGCTTCGCCGAGCAGCACAAATGGAAGATTGAGTTGCTGTCCATGTCCGAGTCCGGCGTGGGCGGCTACAAGGAAGTCATCGCCATCATCGAGGGCGCGCGCGTCTACTCGCAGATGAAGTGGGAGAGCGGCGTGCATCGCGTGCAACGCGTTCCGGAGACAGAGACGCAGGGGCGCGTGCACACCTCGGCGGTGACCGTGGCCGTGCTGCCCGAGGCCGAGGAGGTGGACGTGAAGATCGAGGCCAAGGATATTCGCATCGATACCTTCTGCTCTTCGGGTCCCGGCGGCCAATCTGTGAATACGACTTACTCCGCGGTGCGCATCACCCACCTGCCGACCAATACGGTAGTAAGTTGCCAGGACGAGAAATCGCAGATCAAGAACCGCGAAAAGGGGATGCGCGTGCTGCGCTCGCGGCTCTACGAGATGGAGATGGAAAAGCAGAATGCGGAGTTAGCCCGGGAGCGCAAGCAGCAAGTGGGCACCGGCGACCGCAGCGAGAAGATTCGCACCTACAACTTTCCGCAGAATCGGCTCACCGATCACCGCATCGGCCTGACGCTGCACCAGCTCGATCAAGTGATGGAGGGTCGCCTGCAGCCCATCGTTGATGCGCTCATTACCCATAACCAGGCCGAGCAGTTGAAGGCCGGCGGCCAGGCGGCTTGAGGTATGGCGACGGCGCGCAGCGTGATTGCCAGCGGCACGAAGAGCCTCACGACGGGGCCGCATCCAGAGCGCGCCCGCCTGGATGCGGAGACGCTGCTGCTAGGTGTGCTGGAAAAGAACCGTGCCTGGTTGCTGACGCACATGGATGAAGAGCTCGACCGTGGCGTTGTGATCCGTTACATGATCCTAATGAAATTGCGAAACAAAGGTGAGCCCATCCAATATCTCGCGGGACAATGCGAGTTTTATGGTCTACCGATTCGCGTAAGCGCAGGTGTGCTGATTCCAAGGCCGGAGACCGAACACCTGGTGGATCAGGCGCTTTTGCTTGCCACTAGGTTTCAAGCGCCGCGCATCGTGGACGTGGGGACCGGCTCCGGTTGCATTGCCATTGCGCTGGCGCGACACCTGCCCGAGGCGAAGATTACGGCTATCGATCTCTCATCGAAAGCCTTGATTCGCGCCAGCGAGAGCGCTTCCCTCAACGGTGTCTCTCACCGCATCCGCTTTCTTGAAGGCGATTTGCTTGCGCCGGTTGCCGGAGAGCGCTTCGAGATCATCGTCTCCAACCCGCCTTATGTGCCCATCACCGACCGCGCATCGCTCTCCGTCGAGGTGCGCGAGTATGAACCCGCGCTGGCATTGTTTGCCGGAGAAGATGGTCTTGATATCTACCGCCGTCTTATCCCTGCCGCCTTCAATGCGCTCATTCCCGGCGGCTACCTGGCGCTCGAAATCGGCTTTGGCCAATCGAAGGCGATTACGGAGTTGCTCGCGTGCGCTGGCTTTGAGCAGATCGAGTTCGTTCCTGATTTGCAAGGGATTCTTCGCGTTGCCTGCGCCTGGCGGCCATGAATTTCTCCGCGTCTTACCCGGCGGAAGGCTCTTTCAGTCGCATATGGTAGTTGAACACCAGCAAGGTGAGAATTCCAAACACCATGGCCATCAGCGCCAGAGGCGCACCGAAGGGATACCCCTCAGTCAGCGATAAGCGGATCAGGATGGTGGAGACCACGAACGCGGCGTTGCGAAAGACCAGTGCATATTGCCCTGAGACCACCAAAGACAGGATCAGGATGAGAACATCGGTGAAGATCATCACGGTGAACATATCGTTGTAAAACGTGGTTGCCGATTCGATGGAACCATGTCCGGTCAGGAGCGTGCTACGGGTGGCGATGACCAGAAGGCAGATGTTGTAAACGGCCATCCCCAGCAGCAGCGTGGCAAGCCCTATGGAAACTATTTTCTTTTGCGCAATAAACCGCGCCGCTCCGCGTGATGGAATCGCCGTTCCCGCGGACTGCACTCGCTGCCGCGCCACGTGCTGAAAGACGCCTACCAGGAAAAACATCAGGAATCCGCCCCACATATCGAACAAGGCGGGGAGCGCATCCAGGGTCAGGCGGTGTTGCGTAACCAGATCGCTTGCCGCGGCAATGTCTTTGAAGACATCGCGGATGAAGATCAGCGATACAATCTCGAACTGATTGGCGAGAGAGCGCGTGGTCGATGCTGGCAACGCCGCAATGAGGAGCAGAACCTCGTAAAAGAGGATGAAGTTGAACGGCGTGGGGATTGCTGAGAGGTAGTTTTGCCCGGTTATGGCAATCAGCAGCGGAGGATGCGCGAGCGTACGGGCAAGAAAGATCAGCGCCAAATGAATCGCGAAACCGGAGAAGCCCAGGAAGATGACCAATTGGCGCAGCATCGCCTTGTTGGTCTCGGAAAAGAACAGATCGTACAGAGCATCGATCCGCAGCCAGAGGCGGATGAGTCTCTTGCTCTTGACCTGACCGGATTCGTTCTGCGCGTTTGCCATTGTCTCCGCGGTTGTGTCAAAGCTAGATTACCGTACTCGTCTTGGGGACGGAGAATCTCTTCTCAAAATTCGCATGAGAGGCAGCGGCTGCCGTCGTCCCTGGCCATGTTTCATCCGTCTATGTTATCAGGAAGCTTACTTGTGTTCTTATAGTTGTGTTGAATGGAGATGTCATGAAAATCCGTTTGTTGTCCGCAATCGTCTTCGGTCTCGCTCTCACCTTAGCCGCTTCTGCTCAGGATGCAAACCCACGCGGCGGACGTGGTGGATGGGGCGGCGGCTTCGGCATGGGCGGCGGCGGAATAACCGGAACTGTTACTGAGACCGCCGCCGATCACTACACAATCAAAATTGATGCAGGCGATATCTATACGATTCACTTCAGCGTCAACACCCGCATTCTCAAACAGTCGATCCAACGCCGCGGACCGGGCGAGGGCCGTGAGGGCGGCGGCAATCCACCGCAGGCTCTAAAACCCACCGACATAAAGGTGGGAGACGCGATTGGCGTTATGGGAGAAGTGGATGAAGCGGCCAAATCCGTGGGAGCTGTAGTGATCGCGCAGCTTGACCCGGAACGCGCCAGGGAGATTCGCGAGAGGATGGCGAACTACGGCAAGACCTGGCTTCAGGGAAGGGTGACGGCTATCAACGAAACCAAGGTCACGCTCTTTAGCATGATGGATAACGCCGCCCACACCTTTGTGGCCGACGAGAACACCACTTTTCGCAAGCGCCGCGAACCAATCACACTGGCCGATGTGCAGGTGGGAGACGTGGTGCGCGTTGAAGGCGCCGTGAAGGATGGAATCTTCGTAGCCGCGTCAGTCGCCATTATGGGCATGCCGCAGGGAGGAACGCCGACTGTCCCGCGCGACGCCGCGCCCACGCCGCAACCGAAGTAGGCTTGCAAACTGCATATCAACTACAGAAATAAAGGTAAGGTTGCTCAGATTGCCGACCGCAGAGCCGCCTCCGCCCACATCACGGCTTCCGCATAGCAACGATAGATCTCTTTGCTGTTCAGCCCCTCTTTCTGGATGATCGCATCGCACGCGGCCCAATCACCTTGCTCGTGAAACTCCACCCATTGGAGCAGGATGCGTTGGGCATTGGCGCTGCCCTGGAGCGCCTCGCGTATTTCAACGCGCAGCGGAAGAGCCGGGGCCAGTTCTTCCATGGGGATGCGCATCATGGCGGGCAGTAGACTCAGCATTCCCAGCAGGTACTGCTCGGTTGGGTCGAGCGCGCCGCCGACGGCGGCCAGTTCGCAGAATCGCCCGCGCACAAAAGCCATGCTCAGAATCTCCGCCGGTTGACCGGCGTTGAATTCGCTGGCGATGGCCAGCATGGCAATGTGGCGGAAGGCGTCCTCGCCCACGGCTAGCAGCGCCGCCTGGATGGAGCTCACCTCCTGGCGGATGGCGCACATCGGCGAGTTGACCAGCCGCAGCAGCCGGTAGGTGAGGGATGGATCGCGCTTGAGCAGCCTGGTCAACTTGCGCAGGTCGAGCACGTCGCCGCGCAGATGTTGAAGAATCTCGATGTGGGAGAGCCGGTTGGCGGGAATCTTCCTATTTTCGAGCAGAACTGGGCGGCAAAAATAATATCCCTGAAAGAGTGTGAAGCCTTCCCCGCAGGCCCGCTTGTACTCCTCTTGTGTTTCGATCTTTTCCGCAACCAGCGCCACCGTCACGCCGTGCAGCCGCTGCAGCAGGATTTTTCGCTCTTGTGCGCCGGTCTGAAGAAAATCCACCTTGACGTAGTCCGCCATTTCAACCAGTGGATCGAAGCCCGGCTTCCATGTAAAATCGTCCAGCGCCAGCCGGAATCCCTCCACCTTCTGCTTGCGGCAGGCGGCAATCAGTTCGGGTGTGGGGTCCAGGTTCTCCAGTATTTCCAATACGGTCATGCCGGAGGGAAGAACGCGGACCATATTCTCGATCAGCGACTCCTTGGTGCAGTTCACAAAGGCCGGCACCCCGCCGGTCAGCTTTTCCAGGCCGAAGATGACCGTATTGTCAAGCATGGTGCGTGTGGCATGGTCGCCGTCGCCGCGGAAAACCGCCTCCGGCCCTGCACGGAAGAGCAATTCGTAGCCATGCACACGTCCGTGCAGGTCCATAATTGGCTGACGCGCCAGATAGCGCAGCACGCCTGCAAGCTCGGGCAGCGCGAGTTGCGTATCCGTGGCCCATGGAGCTTGTGTCGTCATGCGCACCATCCAACATGGTTTATCGGCAGATTGGGCGCATATCTTGAGAAAAGTGAGTAAATTAAAGACGCCGTGTCACGATTCCGCGTCTTACCGGCGCAAGGCCTATCATCCCATGAACATGCCGCCGTTCACGTCCAGCACGTGTCCGGTAATGTAGGAGGCCGCATCCGAGGCGAGAAATTTGACCGCCTGGGCAATATCGAGGTCCGTTCCCCGCCGGTCCAGGGGAATATTGGCCAGCATCGCTGCGCTGACCTTCTCGTCCAGCACGGCGGTCATGGGCGTCTCAATGTATCCCGGCGCCACGGCATTGACGGTAATCCCCCGCGAGGCTACCTCGCGCGCCAGCGATTTTGTCAGCCCGATCAGCCCGGCCTTGGAAGCCGCGTAGTTCACCTGGCCGGCCTGGCCGGCGCGGCCCACCACGCTGGCCATGTTGATGATTCTTCCCCAGCGGTTCTTGATCATCGGACGCAGCAGGGCCTGAGTGAGCAGAAATGGCCCGGTCAGGTTGATGGCCAGGACGAGGTCCCAGTCGGCGCGCTTCATGCTCATCATCAGCGCGTCGCGGGTGATGCCGGCGTTGTTGACCAGGACTTCGACCTTGCCGAAGCGTTCGAGTATCGCTTTAGCTCCGGCCTCAATCGATTCCTGGCTGGATACATCCAGCCGGAAGGCCGCAGCCGTGCCGCCCAGCGCCTCAATCTCCGCCGCCACCTGCGCCAGCTTTTCCTCGTTGATGTCCGCCACGGCCAGCGTGGCTCCGGCCCGCGTCAGTTCCAGCGCACAGGCCCGCCCGATTCCCTGCGCAGCCCCGGTGACCAGCGCAATTCTTCCCTGCAAATCCGCCATATTGTTTTTTGACCCCCGCGCGCAGAGCCGCGCTACCTTTCGTTCCCGATTATAAATGTGCTAATCAGTGCTTCGCAGACTGCAAAGCAGTTCTTCCTAGCCTGAGTGCGCGATTGACGGCGCTCAGGATGGCATCGAGGGAAGCCGTAACAATGTTCGGATTCATCCCTGCGCCAAAGACCGATTCCGATTCGCCAAACTGAATCTCGACAAAGGCCATCGCCGTGCCGGAAGCGCCCTTGCTGATCGATTGCTCCTGGTAATCGACGATTCCCATCGCCAGTGCAAAGCGCGCGTTCATCGCTCCTACAAAGGCATCGATGGGGCCATTTCCACAGCCGGTAATCAATTCCTCCGCGTCGCCGTTGCGGATGGTTGCCGTAATCTCCACGGTTCCGGCGTTCGAGCTCTCGGAATACCGCACGCAGGAGAAAGGCGTTCTCTGATGGAGATACTCCGCCTCGAAGGCGCTCCAAATTTCTGCCGGACGAACCTCGCGGCCCGTCTCGTCGCTGATCTTTTGTATCACCCGGCTGAATTCGACTTGCAGCTTGCGCGGCAGCCGTACGCTGTAATCGCGCTCCAGCAGATAAGCCACTCCGCCCTTGCCCGACTGGCTGTTGACCCGGATGATCTCCTGATAACTTCGACCAATGTCATTCGGGTCCAGGGGCAGATAAGGAACGGCCCACAAGGTCTTTCCGGCTTGAAGCGCAAATCCTTTCTTGATGGCATCCTGATGAGAGCCGGAAAATGCCGTAAACACCAGCTCCCCCGCGTAGGGATGCCTCTGATGCACGGGAAGCTGGTTGCAGAACTCGGCGCTCTGGATCACCTCTGGTATGTCAGAAAAATCCAGCTTCGGATCGACGCCCTGGGTATATAGATTCAAGGCCAGCGTCACCACGTCAACATTGCCCGTCCGCTCGCCATTGCCAAAGAGCGTCCCCTCGACGCGATCCGCGCCCGCCATCAGCGCCAACTCCGCCGAAGCAACTGCCGTGCCGCGGTCGTTGTGCGGATGCACGCTGAGAATGATCGCATCCCGGTTTTTGAAGTTGCGCCCCATCCACTCGATCTGATCCGCATAGACATTCGGTGTGGAATTCTCCACCGTGGAGGGCAGATTGATGATCGCCCTGCGCTCCGGCGCCGGCTTCCAAACGTCCAGCACGGCTTCGCAGACCTCCAGCGCGTAATCCAGCTCGGTCCCGGTAAAGCTCTCCGGCGAATACTCGAAGATCCACTCCGGCCCAGGATATGCCGCCGCGCAATCCTGAAGCATCCGCGCACCCTGGACGGCGATTTGCTTGATGCCCTCGCGGTCCAGCTTGAAGACCACCTCGCGCTGCAGCGTGGACGTCGAGTTATAGACGTGAATGATCGCCCGCCGCACGCCCTGCAGCGCCTCGAAGGTGCGGCGAACCAGATGCTCGCGCGCCTGCGTCAGCACTTGCACGGTCACATCCGGCGGAATCCGTCCCGATTCCACCAGCTCCCGGCAAAAATCAAAATCCGTCTGCGAGGCGGCGGGAAATCCGATTTCGATCTCCTTGAAGCCCAGCCGGACCAGCAGATCGAACATTCGGTTCTTGCGCTCCGCGTCCATCGGATCAATCAGCGCCTGATTGCCGTCGCGCAGGTCCACGCTGCACCAGATAGGAGCCTTGTCGATGGTCTTGCCCGGCCATGATCGATCGTTCAACTCGATCGGACGAGTAGATGCGTACTTGGCTGCTGGATTTTTCAAGATGAATCCTTTTCGCTTCCTCGCGGACACGCCGCAATGAAAAAGCTGATTCTCAATGTACACGCATGAGGCGCTCATAGGGCAAACGCGCATCACAATGAACAGCGTTCGGCATATAAAAAATCCTAGTAGAAATTAGCGAATAAATCCAATTTATAATTATTCGTGTTCAAATAAGATAATCTAATATGCTGGCTCTCGTCTATTCAAGCATGGATTTTACTGTTGAACACACGGCTGCAAGCTGAAGCCAGCTTCTACCCCAGCGGCGTGGCCGCCACCGTTACGGGGCGCGCCATCAGCGCTGACCGCACCGGCTCCGCGGGCCACACATAAACCGCCAACTGGCGTGAGTAATGCAGCACGGGTTTCTGGTCCGGCAGCCGCAGACCGAGCACCTCGGCCAGATCGTTCTGCTCAATCTCCGCCTCCGCCTCTTCGAGCGGCCATGAGGAGTGGTGGAGGTTGGCCCGGATAGGCTGCCCAGCCGGGTTGGTCGAGAACAGGCAGTAACGCTCGATCAGAAAGTTTTCCAGCGTGCCGGGGCGGCTCTCCGCCAGCTTCCGCGATGGGCCCAGCCCGCGGTAACGCGCCTTGAAGATCACCGGCCGGCCGGCAAACCGCCTGCGGCTATAAAACGAAAACTCCCGTTCCGTTCGCTGCTCCAGACGCATCTCTGCCCAGTGGTAGGGAAGGCGATAGAAGGCGCGCCCCACAGCTACCGCCAGCAGGTTGCTGGCATCCAGCGAGAGGCATACCACCCCTTGCGTTCCAGTCCGCTCTTCGCGGACGTAGGTGCGCAAACTCAGGTCGGGAAAGCTGCGCGCACCCGGAATCGACGGCAGTCCGCGAACCTTGACCCGGTCCATGCGGAAGGGCATGATGCCCAACCAGGCGGAACCCTGAAAGGTCTCCACCTGCAAGCCCTCGGGCACCAGCGGCGCAAGCAACGCGGCCGGAACCGGCCAGTGCGCGAAGAGCAGATTATTCCACTGCTGGGAGATCAGCCAACGGCCCGGCGGCAAGGGATGCGGTTCGCTTGAAGTGAGTGTCGAATTCTCCCGCATGGCCCGGTTGCTCCTCAAATCCCTGTGGCTGCCGCTTGGTTTGTCCTAATCAATATCTGGCGTGGCAGGGCGAGCTTACACCTCAAACCGCCCCCATGCCGTATTCTGTTCGCGAGACCTCAGAATGTCCAGTGAATCTATTATGCCTCCCGGAGCCCGCAACCAGACGGAAGTATTCGCCATCCACGGCGCCGACCCCGAAGTGCTGGCCTACGCCATGGCCAGGTATTCCCGCTCCGCTCTTTCCATGCGCGAGTCGCTGGCCGAGATCAGCTCGCAGCGCGCCGAGCAGTTCCTCAATACCTTTTATTTTCAATATGGTCACCGCTCCATCGCCGACCTGGCCCACGTCGCCATGTCCGTGGAAAGGCTCAGCCTGATGGCCGCCATCGCGTTGGTTGACGAGCAGCGCTGGGACGGCCAGGAGCGATCCACAAGGTATCAAAACTTCCTAAAATCAGGCTGGTTTTTTCCGGATTTTGGCGCTGATTCCGCGTCGGCACGGCTTTATTCCGAGACCATCGAAAGCCTGTTTGGCGCCTACAAGCGCGTCAATGAGGCGGTTTTTGATGCACTGCGCCGGCGGGTTGCCTGCCCGGAAAGCATGAAACCCGAGGCTTACGAACGAACCCTGAAAGCCCGCGCCTTTGACGTGGCCCGCTACCTGCTTCCGTTGGCCACCAACACCTCGCTGGGCCAGATTGTGAATGCGCGGACGCTGGAAACCCAGGTCTCGCGGTTGCTCTCTCACCCCGCCGCCGAGGTGCGCGACCTGGGACTCAAGCTGCGCGATGCCGCCACCGGCCCCGCCTGGAACGTCAACGCCCTGGCCGGCGCCGCGTTGGTTGATAAACTGGCGGCGTCTGATGCGGAGTTGGCTGCCGAAGCCGCCAAGCTCCTCGCGCGCGAGGTCCACAGCGCTCCCACGCTGGTCAAATACGCCCAGCCCAACGAGTACGAGATCCAGACACGCGCCGAACTGGCCCAGGCCGCCGCCGAGCTCCTCGCCGGCCAACCCATCGCAGCTGCCCCGGTTGTGGATCTTGTCGAGTACACAGAATCGCTCGAGGTCGAGCTGGCCTCCACGCTGCTCTACTCAGCCAACCATCACCCCTACCGGCAGATTCGCGACCTGGTTGCCGGACTACCCGATGCCCGCGTTGCTGAAATTGTTGAGCTGGGCCTACGGCATCGTGGCAAGTACGACGAAGCTTTGCGCGCCTTCCACGCAGGAGCGGCTCTGCGCTTTGACATCCTCATGGACATCGGCGGCTTCCGCGACATGCACCGACACCGCCGCTGCACGCAGATCATCCAGCCCTTCACCACCCAGCACGGATATGAGACGCCCGTCTCCGGCGACCTTGGCCCAGAGGTGAACATACTCGCCGAGGCTGGCATCCTGGCCGATTACCAGTCGGCTATCGACACCGCTCACTCCGCCAGCGCGCGAATCGCAGCCAGCCAAGCTCCCGAGGCCGCGCAATCCGCTCTCTACCTGTTGCCGCTGGCCACACGCGTCCGGAGCCTCTTCAAGATGGACTTCGCCGAAGCGCAATACATCATCGAACTGCGCTCCGGGCCCGCTGGCCACTTCAGCTACCGCCGCGTCGCTTGGGAGATGTTTTTAGCTCTCCAGCGTCAGCACCCGGCGCTCGCAAAGCACATCCGCGTCACCGATTTTACCAAGCCGATTGATTTGTTAAAGCGGTAACCTCAACCCTACGGCTCCAGGTGCGCGGTAAAGTGGCGCAGGAAGGGCGCTTCGTAGGTCAGCCGCATCCCCTTGATCTTGTCGCGCCGCGCGAAGACCTGCAAGATGATCTCCACCACGTAATCGATGTGGCTCTGAGTGTAGACGCGCCGCGGAATGGCCAGCCGCACCAACTCCATCTGCGCGGCGGCGCCGAACATCAGGCTGCCGATCTCGACAGACCGGATTCCGCCTTCCAGATACAACTCCGCGGCTAGCGCCACGCCGGGAAACTGCTCCACCGGAATCTGCGGCAGAAAGGCTTTAGCGTCGAGATAAATCGCGTGGCCGCCCGGCGGCTGCACAATGGGCACGCCCTGCTCGGAGATGTGGTTGCCCAGGTAAGCCGTGGAGGCGATGCGGTAGCGCAGGTAGTCCTCCTGCAACGACTCCTGAATGCCCACGGCAACTGCCTCCAGATCGCGTCCGGCAAGCCCGCCGTAAGTGGGATAGCCCTCGGTCAGAATCAGCAGATCCTTCTCCTGGCGGGCCAGGATGTCGTCGTTAGTGCAGAGAAATCCGCCGATGTTGGCCATGCCGTCTTTTTTTGCGCTCATGGTGCAGCCGTCGCCCAGCGCAAACATCTCTTTGGCGATTTGTTTGGGCGTCTTTCCGGAGTAGCCCGGCTCGCGCAGCTTGATGAACCAGGCGTTTTCGGCAAAGCGGCAGGCATCGAAGTACAGTGGAATCTCATGATGATGGCAGACCGCGGCCACAGCCCGCACATTCTCCATCGAGACCGGTTGGCCGCCGCCGGAGTTGTTGGTCACCGTCAGCATGACCAGCGGGATGCGGTCGCGCCCCACGCGAGCGATCAACGCCTCCAGCGCCGCTACGTCCATGTTGCCTTTGAAGGGAAGGCGTGTGCCGGGCTGCCGCGCCTCGGGCAGCAACAGGTCAACGGCCTCAGCTCCGACCGCCTCGACATTGGCACGGGTAGTGTCGAAGTGCGTGTTGTTCGGCACCACGTCGCCCGGCTTGCACATCACCTTGAAAAGAATGCGTTCCGCGGCCCGTCCCTGGTGAGTGGGAATGACGTGGGTGTAGCCGACGATGCTCTGCACGGAGTCCTTGAAGTGATCGAAGCTGCGGCTGCCGGCGTAGCTCTCATCGCCCTCCATGATCGCAGCCCATTGGTGCGTGGACATGGCGCCTGTTCCGGAGTCGGTGAGCAGATCAATCAGCACATCGTCGGCATGGAGCAGAAAAAGGTTGTAGTGCGCCGCGCCCAGCAGGCCCTCACGCTCATCGCGTGTGGTCCAGCGGATGGGCTCAACGCTCTTGATGCGAAATGGCTCGAAGATGGTTTTGATCGGCATGAAAAAACTCCTGTGAAAAGGCGAATTCATTTTAGCAGTGTCATCCTATGGCCTGGCGCGTAAGCGCCGTCTGCCCCACCGCAGGTGGCTGCTAGAATCATCTGAGAGTCTCCATGAGCGTAAGCGCCCTCTATCCCGGAACATTCGATCCGCCAACCAACGGCCACCTTGACCTGATCGAGCGCGGGTCCAAGCTCTTTGACCGCCTCATCGTTGCCATCCTCAGCAATCCGACTAAAGACCCCCTGTTCACCGTCGAGGAGCGGGTGGAGATGCTGAAGGAGTCGACCGCCGCGCTGAAAAACGTGTCGGTGGCCACCTTCGACGGGCTGATGGTGGAGTTCGCGCGCAAGCAGGGAGTCTCGGCTGTGCTGCGCGGCATCCGCGCCATCAGCGACTACGAGTACGAGTTTCAGATGGCTCTGATGAACCGGCGGCTGGCCCCGGAAATCGAGACCGTCTTTCTGCAACCCGCCGGGCGCTACTCGTTTGTCAGCTCGCGCATGCTGAAGGATGTTGTCAGTTTCGGTGGCGACGTGAGCGGCCTGGTCCCGCCCAACGTGCTCAAGCGGCTGCACAACCGCATGGGCGCGAGCTAGCGAGTAATCCCAAGTCTCCAAGGCGCGTTCTGGTTCTCAGTTTCCAACTTATCCGACTTCACGCTTGCCCCAAAATCTGTAAAAATAGAAACATGACGACCGTAAGCTCTTCTCCCCAAGTCTTTGCCGGCCGCATTGGCCGGATCGAGGTTTCCGCGACCATGGCCGTGGCCGCGGAGGCCGCCAAGCTGCGCGCCCAGGGCGTTAACCTCGTCGATTTCGGCGCGGGCGAGCCGCACTTCAACACGCCGCAGCACATCAAGGACGCGGCCATCGCCGCCATCGAGGCCAACTTCAGCCGCTATACCGTCGTGCCGGGCATTCCCGAGGTACGAAAGGCCATCGTCGAGCGCCACGCCGCCGACTTCGGCTCCGATTACGCGATCGATGAGGCCATCTTCACCACCGGCGGCAAGCATGCCCTCTTCGACGCCATTCAAATTTTGGTGGACCATGGCGACGAGGTGATCCTGCCCGTTCCCTACTGGGTCAGCTTCGCGGACATCGTCCAGTACGCCGGCGGCAAGGTGGTCTTTCTCAAGACCCAGGAGGCGGAGAACTTTCGCATCACGGCGGACGCCATCGAAAAGGCCGTCACGCCCCGGACTAAGGCCATCATCCTCAACTCGCCCTCGAACCCTGCCGGCTCGGTGGTCTCGGCTGAGGACCTGGAGCGCATTGTCCACCTGGCTCACGAGCGCGGGATTTTTCTGCTGCTGGACGAGTGCTACGTCTATCTGAACTACGCCGGCAAGCCGGTCAGTGGCGGCTCGTTTACCTGGGCCAAGGAGCACATCGTCATCCTCGGCTCGCTGTCAAAAACTTACGCGATGACTGGCTGGCGGGCGGGCTTTGCGCTGGCCTCGAAGGCTGTCACAGCCAACCTGAGCAAGCTCCAGTCGCAATCCACCTCGAACGCCACCAGCTTTGTGCAGAAGGCGGCCATCGCCGCGCTGACCAGTTCGCAGGAGTGCATCAGCGAGTTCCGCGCCGAGTTCATCGGCTTGCGGGATTACATGCTGACCAAGCTGGCGGAGATTCCCGGCGTTACCTGCACCAAGCCCGAGGGCGCGTTTTACGTCTACCCCAATATCGGAGTATTTTTTGGCAAGGGCGGCATCAAAACCTCGACGGAGCTGGCCACGCGGCTGCTCCACGAGGCCCATGTGGTCACCGTTCCGGGTGAGGCCTTCGGCACCGCGGAGCACATCCGCATCTCCTATCCGGTGACCCGGCAGAACATCGACGAGGGTGTGAAGCGGATGAAGGAGTTTCTGACCAAGCTCGGATAATACATCGTTCCGTGAAACAACAAAAAAGCCAGGGCCGGCATCCCGTCCCTGGCTATTTTTCATCTCCACAATCTTCTATAAACCCAGTGACAGCCTGCGGCGATATGCAATCCCCATCAGTACCAGCATTCCGCTGCCCATCAGGAGCCAGGAAGACGGCTCGGGCGTTGCCGCGCCGCTGAGCTCTGTGGCCTGAAGGAGGCCATTGAAGGTTTCGGTATCTACTCCGTCAGGGTATCCGCTTCCAAGATCTGCATGGTTATCATATTCATCGACTGCATAAAGACCTCCAGGCACCGCGTTATTAATACCGCAGCCGGTGCTATTAAAGCAAAACCAGATGTTGACATAGGCTCCGCCCACACCGCCCACATTCAACAGCATCCCGTCTGCATCCAGAAATGGAGGCCCCGCCGGATAGAACTTATTGTCTGCTTCGGTACTTGTAAGATCTGCTGGAGTATTATCGAGGGTCGTCGCGCCGCTAATGCCGGTGCCTGTATCGCTATAAGTGGCGTTGAAGACGTTGGTAATTGTGTTGTTGACGTTGGTGGTCAGGTCGCCGGTGAGCGTGATCACATAATTGCTGCTGGCGTATTCGTAGTAGCTGAAGCTATAGGTATCGGCCATGGCGAATGGCGCTGCTGCGAGAACCAGCCCCAGAGCCAGTCCCGAAAACAAGATATTCTTCATCGTTCCCCCTTGAAATTGCTGCGTAAGCGCGCCGGTTTCGCCGCGCGTGCCCCAGTGAAGCCGGCCTGGCCACTGAACGCAGACAAACGCGTCCGGAGGAGGAACGCAAGAGACTTGATAGTGATCAGATTAGCTTTAAATAAATGATACCACCTCGCCGTTGCCTACCCTCAATTTTGTAATGTGGGACGTATGCTACGCCGGCAAGGCGTCTTTGGCGGCCGCGGTGCAGCCTGGCAGAAAAAA
>Ga0326727_10005530_pt1 | contig 36004 bp, 28 predicted proteins | sample MB2enrmetagenome_FD_207643 | JGI IMG/M metagenome (GOLD analysis project Ga0326727, IMG submission 207643) | Lab enriched peat soil microbial communities from McLean, Ithaca, NY, United States - MB29MY | ecosystem: Environmental > Terrestrial > Soil > Wetlands > Peat | place: USA: New York...
TGTCGTGGATGATGGTGAACGCGAACCTCAATATCGCCACCCAAACCAGCACGCCGACCTGGGTGCGCGCCCGCGCGCTGGGGATGTACCTGCTGGTGTTCCAGTCGGCGTATGCCGTGGGCAGCGCGCTGGCCGGCATATTCGCCGAACGCTTCGGAGTTCGCTACACGCTGCTCGGAGCGGGTATCTGCCTGTTCGTTTCGGCCACCGCTACCGTCCGCCTGCGTCTGGGATCCGCGGAGCAAACAGAAGTATCGCCGACTCCACTCTGGCCGGAGCCGACCATGGCCATGGACATCCCGCCCGAACACGGTCCCGTGCTGGTAGCCGTCGAATATCAGATCGACCTTGCGCGCCGGGACGAGTTTATTCGCGTGATGCGCGGCATGAAGACCATCCGGCGGCGCGACGGCGCGATGCGCTGGGGCTTGTACGAGGACGTGTCCGGGCCGGGCCGCATGCGTGAGTCATTTCTGGTGGAAAGCTGGGCCGAACACCTGCGGCAGCACGAGCGCATGACCGCGGCGGATCGCGAGGTGCAGCGGCGCGCGCAGTCCTTCCACATTGGCGAGGGCGCCCCCGAAGTAAAACACTGGGTGGCAGCGGAGCCGCTCGAGGGGTCGCCCAATGAGTGAACCGGCTTCCCGCCGCGTCCTGTCCGCTCCGCGGCTCAAACGCGAGCTCGGTCTCTGGGACCTGGTTCTCTTCAACGTCGCGGCGGTGGCCGGTGTGCGCTGGCTCTCGGCGGCGGCGCATGCGGGGCCGGGTTCCATCACGCTGTGGGTTCTCGCCGTCGTTTTCTTCTTCGTGCCTTCCGCGCTGGTGGTGTCCACGCTCTCACGCAGCTTTCCGCAGGAGGGCGGTCTGTACATCTGGTCGCGCGAGGCGTTCGGCGACTGGCACGGCTTCCTCTGCGCCTGGTATTACCTGATCTCGAATCTCATCTACTTCCCCACGCTGGTGCTGGCCGGGGTGTCCATGGCCGCGTACATGTTCGGCGCGGGCCAAATCGCCGAAACGCGCCGCTACGCGATTCCCGTCACCTTCGCCGTGCTCTGGGCGGTGTTCCTTGCGAATCTTTTCGGCCTGAAGATCGTGAAGTGGGCGGGAAATTTTGGTGGAAGTTCGACATGGGTGACCGGCGGACTGCTGCTGGCGTTCGCCATTCCCGTGCTGCTGAAGTTCGGCTCGGCCACGCGATTTCACATCGTGCCGGTGGTCTCCTGGGACAGCGTGAACTTCTGGTCGCAGATTGCCTTCGCGTTTATCGGGCTGGAGGTGGGCGCGATCCTGGGCGGCGAGATTCACAATCCCGGCCGGACCATTCCCCGCGCCGCGATGATCAGCGGCGCCATTTGCACCGGATTCTACATCGCCGGCACATCCGCCCTGCTGGTCCTGATGCGTCCCGAACACATCAGCGCGATGACCGGCCTGACTCAGGCTGGACAGATTGCCGGGGAACGCTTCGGCGTGTGGTGGCTCTCACCGGTGTTCGCGGCGCTGGTGACGGTGGGGACCCTCGGACAGCTCGGGTCCTACGTGGCCGGAAACACGCGCCTGCCGTTCGCCGTCGGGCTCGACCGCTACATGCCGCCGATCTTCGCGCGCCTGCATCCGCGCTGGGGCACGCCGCACGTGTCCATTCTGACCCAGGCGGCCGTGTGCACTTTTCTTCTGTTCGCCATGGAATACGGCGAGTCGCTCCGCGGCGCATATCAGACGCTGGTGGACATGTGCGTGATTACGACTTTCGTGCCCTTCCTTTATTTGTTCGGCGCGGGGATGAAGTTTGGACGCGGAGTGGCGGGGCTGTCGGGTCTGGCCGTTTCGGCGCTGGCGATCGTCGTGTCGCTGGTGCCGCCGCCCGATGTGCCCGCGGTGTGGCGATTCGAATTCAAGGTGATCGCCGGATTAATACTAACCGGCGCGCTCGGGTGGGTGGTTTTCGTGCGCAGCCGCGCAAGGTGGCGAGACGATGGCAGCAAATCTCCAACTCGGCGATGCTAAGCACAATGCTGTTCACTTCGCGTGCGACGGACACGCGGCGACAGATGGAAGCCGCGTCCCTTCGGTACTCGCCAACGACGCGGCTGGCGCCGCGTGTCCCATTGCAGGTCGGACGCGGCTCGACGGGAAAACCGGTACTTCGCCACGGGATGTCAGGGCGTGACGGCGCGCTGCCGCTTGCGTGGCAGCCCGGTCTTCGCTCGAGCGCGGGCGAATACGTCGCCGCGAGCGATGCCGCTGGCGTCTCCTTCGTCGATCACCGAGCGCAGGGCGGCAAGTTTCGCCTCCCTCCTCTGTTCGCGCCGCTCCAGTGTCCGCAACGCTTCGCGCACCACCTCGCTGGCATTTTCGTATCGGCCGGTCCTGACTCGCGACAATACGAATCGATCCAGCTCGGGAGTCAAATTGACGTTGCGAGTGGGCATAACCGTCTGCCGATCATTTTAACTACTAATGTTCAGATATGCCCGGTGAAATGACATACCGCGAAGCGGTCGCACAGCTCTACGCGCTTGGCAACGAGGTGGCCACGGCGAAGCTGGGGCTGGATCGCATCCGCGCGCTGCTCCATCGGCTGGGAGATCCCCAGACGGCGTGCCGATTTGTGCATGTCGCGGGCACCAACGGGAAGGGATCGGTCGCGGCCATGATCGAAGCGGGGCTGCGCGAGGCGGGCGTGCGGAGCGGTCTCTATACATCTCCGCATTTGGTGGAGCCCGTGGAACGCATCCAGATTGCCGGTGCGCCGATCCCGGAAAACGAGTTCGCTGAGGCGTTCGTCGAAGTCCACGGGGCCGCGTGCGCCATGATGGCCAACGGAGAGATCGATCTGCATCCGACCTATTTCGAGTGCGTCACGGCGATGGCCTTTCTGGTGTTTCGCCGGCGGCGCGTGGAAATGGCGGCGATGGAGGTCGGACTTGGCGGGCGTCTTGACGCGACCAACGTGATCGCGCCGGATCTGTGCGTGATCACCCCCGTGGACTTCGATCACCAGAGTTTTCTCGGGAACAGCATCGAACAGATCGCGGCTGAGAAAGCGGGCATTCTAAAACCCGGCGTTCCGGCGATATTCGCCCGTCAGCACGCGGCTGTAATGAGGGTACTGGAGACGCAAGCGGCCGGCGTGGGAGCGCCGTTCGAGCTAGCCGCGGATGCCGCTGTGTCCGGTCTGCAGGTCACCGCGCGCGGCAGCAGCTTCCGGCTCAACGGCGAGACCATCAACTGCCCGCTGGCCGGCGAGCACCAGGTGGAGAACGCCGTTGTGGCGGCAATGGCTTTGCGAAGGCTTGGGTACAGGGCGTCGGGGATCGCCAAGACGCGCTGGCCGGGGAGGCTGGAGCGCATCGCTGAGCGTCCCGACATCATCCTCGACGGTGCGCACAATCTGGCCGGCGTCCACGCTCTCGCCGGTTATCTGCGCCGCTTTTTCAGTGGCCGCGCCGTCCATCTGATCTACGGCGTCATGCGCGACAAGCCGGTTGGCGAGATGACCGCGGAATTGTTCCCGCTCGCTGCGACGGTGGTGGTGACCGCTCCCGCGAACACCCGCGCCATGCCGCCGGACGATTTGATCCGGGCTGCCGCGGCGCACTCGAACATGCGCGCCGCCCGCAACATACAGGCCGCGCTGGACCTCGTCCGCGGCGCCGCCTCGCCCGAAGACGCCATCATTATCACCGGCTCGCTCTTTCTCGTCGGCGAAGCGCGCGCCCTGCTCGTAAAATGAAGATTCATGTTACGGAAGGTGTGGGCCGCGCTGATCACCGATCCGCTGATCGTGCTGGCCACCGTGGTTCTGGCCTCGCTAAGCGTTCTGACGACATTCTTTGACGCAAGCGGACGGGTGGCGGCGCGCATCGCCGTGTTCTGGGCGCGCACGCTGCTTCGGGTCAGCGGGGTGCACGTGACCGTCGAAGGGCTGGAGCGCATCGTCCCCGACGGCGTGTATGTTTTCGCCAGCAACCATGCCAGCTACATGGACACGCCGGTGGTGCTGGGGAATGTGCCCGTGCAGTTCCGTTTTCTCGCGAAGAAAGGCTTGTTCAGCATTCCCTTTCTGGGGACGCATTTGCAGCGGGCCGGCCACATCCCGGTGTTTCGGGGCAACGCGCGGCAGAACCTGAAAACGCTCGGCATGGCCGCCGAAATGGTCCAGAGCAGGGGTGTCTCGCTGCTCATCTTCCCCGAAGGCGGCCGTTCCCGGGACGGTACTCTGGGGCCTTTCAGCGAAGGGGCCGCGTACATCGCCATCAGAGCGGGCGTGCCGCTGGCGCCGGTGACGCTGATCGGTACGCAAGCCGTGCTGCCGTTCGGGTCCGGTGTTCCCCGCCCTGGCCGCGTGCGCATGATCGTGGGCCAGCCGATCCCCACAGCGGATCTGACGATGAAATGCCGCGAGCAGATCACCGCGCGCGTCCGCGAGGAAATCGCGGCGACGCTGGGTGGCGCGGGGGCGGCGGAGTATTCGACTTCGCAAAAGGCATAGACCGCCCCGATCACGGGCATGCTCAGCGTCAGGCGCGCCACAATCGAAGCCCATGGGGGACAACGCGGATTCGACGCGGAGCGCAGCTGGCCGGGTTTTTCCAACTCCTCATGTTTTTCTAACTCCTCATTGACATAGCGCCTGGTCAACGCTAGGATGGCGTGATAGCCTCATTGAGGTTCCCCCGGAGCGGCCGCGTATGGTGGCGTCGACACTGCGGCTGGGATTTGTACTATGGAGGACAAACACCGTGAGAAATATGCGATTTAGTTTGGTTGTGGCGCCGGTCCTGGCGCTTGCTTTCAGCTCGGTTGCGAGTGCTCAGGCGACGCGCACCTGGGTGTCCGGTGTCGGCGACGACGCTAATCCCTGCAGCCGGACAGCGCCGTGCAAGACGTTCGCCGGCGCGATCTCGAAAACGGCTGCCGGCGGCGAAATCGACGCCCTTGATCCCGGCGGCTTCGGCGCGCTGACCATCACCAAGTCCATCACGCTGGACGGAGGCGGCGGTCAGGTGGCGTCGGTTCTGGCCGCTGGGACGAACGGCATTGTCATCGCGGCAGGTGCCACGGACATCGTGACCATCCGAAACCTGCGATTCGACGGCCTTCTGGGAAACGGCTCAAGCCCGGGCGGCGCGGGCATTGATGGCGTGAAGATCGTCTCAGCCGCCTCCGTGAATCTCGATAACGACTTCATCTTCGGGTTCGCCAACTACGGGGTGGAAGTCGCGGCGACAGCGTCGGTTGGCGTTACCATGACCGACAGCTGGATTTACAATATCAAGCTTGCCGGCGTCGGCATGACGACCACCGCGGGCACCGTCTCCGCCACCCTGCACAACCTGCATGTCTACAATACCCATCCAGCGATACTGGGGGGGAACGGTGTGGTGATGACGCTCTCCGATTCCGACTTGTCCGTTGGTGGAACCGGGGTTCGGCAGTATCAGGGCGGTTCGACGATCAGCGTCGTCGACTGTCAGATCAGTAACTTTATTGCGAATGGCTTCGAGAGTTTCACAGGCTCGACGATAAACGCCTCCGGAGACACGTTGTCTAACAATGGCCTAGCCCTCAATACCGCCGGTGGAGGCACCATCTCCAGCGACGGTACGAATCTGTTTCTGGGCAACGGCAGCAATGGTTCGTTCAACGGGACCGCTGTAACGAAGTTCTGACCCTCTGGTTTGTTTCGAGGCGTGCGTTCCGGTTTCGGGACGCATGCCAGCGGTGTGCTCCTGTATCCCCCAAACCGGCCTGAACTGCGGTACGTTTCGACACTCCTCGCGTGAGACATCTGTCCTCAATGTGTTTCCTTGGCGGTCAGGTCGTGAACTAACACCTCGCCGAGGTCTGTCGGGAAACTCATGAGCTCAGGCGAGAGGTAAATGCCGAGCAATGGCGCCAACGGCATCGAGATCAATAACGCGTCGGCCAAGGTGTTCGCCCACAACTCCGGTTTCGATCAGAACAGCAACGACGGCGTCCTGGTCTCCAACGGAACGTTTACCGCCGACTCCTCCTGGGCGAGTTTCAACACCGTCGCCGGCTTCGAGACCAAAGATTCCGCGGCCAGTTATCTCACGCACGTTGCCGCGACGTTCAACGCGGACGGCGTATACACTACGGCGACCATGGCCAACGTGTATTGGGCCTATTCCAACATAACCGGGAACACCACCGACCTGAACGGGCCCGGCGCCAGCACGACTTTCCTCGGAGGGGTTCCGAACCAGGGGTCCAGCCTGACCGGATCCCAAAGCGCACCCACCCCTTACATGCAGCCTTTGCATTAGGACCTCCATCACCCGTCCGCGGCCTCTCCGCCGCGGACGGCCGCTTGGCTGCCACCACGGGCATGGCCGTTCCCCACCGGAACCTCACTCGGGATCGCGGCCGGGCCCGGGACTTACGGGCGGCACGGAGTCGTGGGCTGGAAGCACGCGCTGGTTGCTCGGCCAGAGATCCGAATCGGCGGGCATTACGGTACCCGGGAACAGCAAGACGGTACTCCGATGCGGACGCTCAGCGCCAGTTTGTGTCTGCAACTCGGCGTGACCCGCTGGCGGCTGCGTGGGGCGAGAAGGAATGTCCTCGGTTTCGAAACGGGTGACCATCGCCGCCGGGATTTCGATGGAGCCCACGCCAACATGAAGCCGGATCATCGCTCCGATGGCCTCGTGACTCTCTGCGTGAATGCGAAACCCGTTGCTCAGAACTGCGAATTCGCCGGCATACGCCGGAGCGGCGATTACGAGCAGACGCGATCGCGGGGTTGACAGTCCTTTCATAGCTGCGCGTTGTTATCATGCAGGCCCGTGCACGGAATCTTACAGTATTCGTTTCCTCCCTGGCGCCAAGCCTGGATCCCCCCTCCGCTCCCATCACGTATCATGGTTGAAAGACCGGGTTGAAAGAACCGGAAGGAGCCCCGCATGCAGAATTCCGTACTTGTGCCCATGGTGGTGGAGCAGACCTCGCGCGGCGAGCGCGCTTTCGATATCTACTCGCGCCTGCTGAAGGAGAACATCATCTTCCTGGGCACGCCCATCGACGATAACGTCGCCAACCTCGTCATGGCCCAGATGCTGTTTCTGGCGGCGGAGGATCCCGAAAAAGACATTTCGCTCTACATCAACTCCCCGGGCGGCTCCATCACCGCCGGGCTGGCCATCCTGGACACCATGAACCTCGTCGAGCCGGACATTGTGACCTACTGCATCGGCCAGGCGGCTTCCATGGCTGCCGTGCTCCTCGCCTGCGGCACCAAGGGCAAGCGCTTCACCCTGCCGCACTCGCGCATTCTCATCCATCAGCCGTCCATGAGCGGCCTCGCCGGCCAGGCCACCGACATCGACATCTACGCCCGCGAAATCCTGCGCATGCGCCAGAGCCTGAATGAGATTCTCTCCAATGCCACCGGGCAGGCGATGGAGAAAATCGAACGGGACGTCGATCGCGACTACATCATGGACCCGGACCAGGCGCTCGCCTACGGGATCGTGGATCGCATTATCAGCAGCCGCGAACTGGCGCCGGTGCCCACTCCGGTCCGTTGAGCGTGAGCAGGTCCGGATCGGCGACGGTGAAGTTCGCCCACTCCTGAACCGATGTGCTATGAATAGACGAGGCGCTTCCCGCGTTGCGTCTCCAGGCAGGAAATTCATGAATTTACGCGTTTTCGTCTGGCGCGTCTGCGCTCTTGCTTTTGCTGGCCCCGCCCTGTTCGGCCAGGTGTCCTACCCTGCCTTTCCGTCCCAGATTGTCGGTCAGGCTATACTCCAGCAATCGGCCCAGACTGCCATCGCCGCGAACCTGGTTGAGGGGAGGGAGCTGAGCTCCCCGCAGGGGCTCGCTGTGGATCTTTCGGCAACCCCGCCTATTCTCTACGTGGCGGATACCGCGAACAATCGGATTCTGGCGTGGAAGAATGTGAACAGCTTCCAGAACGGGGCGTTCGCCGACCTGGTCCTCGGCCAGCACGACAAGTACTCGGTGCTGCACAAAGGTCCTGGCACCGATCTTACCGCCGGCTTCTACGCGCCCAGTACCCTCGCGGTCGACACGTCTGGCAATCTGTATGTGGCGGATACCGCGGACAACCGCATCATGCGCTTTCCTCAGCCTTTTAACCAGACTTCGGCGGAGATTCTGCCCGACCTGGTGATCGGCCAGCAGGACCTCTCGAGTTCGTTGCCGAATCAGGGCAACGCGACGCCTTCCGCCAGCACCATCTGTTTCACCTCGGGCGGGCAGAGTCTCCTTCCCGGCATGGCCTTCGATCAAAACGGGAATCTGTACGTTTCCGATCCCTGCAATAACCGCGTGCTGCGCTTTCCGCAGAAGACCCTGCAGGCGGGCGGATTCAATCCCTCGGCCGATCTGGTGCTGGGGCAGTCCACCTTCACGACGAACAGCGGGCCGCCGTCGGGCTCCAATCAGACCGGGAAGAATTTCGTTTACATTCCTTCGGGAATTGCCCTGGACAATGAAGGGCGGCTTTACGTTGCCGACGCCTACAACCGCGTCGTCGTTTTCGATGTGCCGGCATCGAGCGGTCAGAACGCTTTGCGAATCATGGGGGTGGTTACAGAGCAGGGCGCCGCACCGGTGTCGGCGGACACGCTGGGAGGCCCTCTCGGCCCTCCCGATGGGGTGGCTGTCGTGGGCGACAACCCCTACGTTGTGGACACTTCAAACCATCGCATTCTCGGATACCCGCCGTTCAGCCAGTGGCCCGCGGAATCTTCGTCGTTTTCCCCGTCGGCAACGGTGCTGATCGGCCAGAGCGATTTCACCTCGAGCAGCCCCAACCACGGGGCCGTTCATGCTGACGCGGCTTCTTTGTGGACTCCGGTAGCGGCGGCATGGAGCGGGGCGGCTCTGCTGGTGGCGGACTTCAAGAACAACCGCGTGTTGTCGTTTCCGCAAGCCTCGGCCGGGGTCATCGCCACCAGCGCCACCGGCGTTCTGGGTCAGACGGATTTTCCGTACAACGCCCCCAACCTGATTGAGGGCCGGGAGTTCTTTTTCTGGTCCGGGGACGTCAACGGCGCCGAGAACTCCGCCGGAGGGGGGTATGCCGTGCCTAATCCCGGCGGCAGTCTGGTCATCGACACCAACGCAAGCCCGCCGCACCTGTACGTTTCCGATCCGGGCAACAATCGCATTCTCGGCTTCCGCGACTATCGCAAAGTGGCTCCCGGCGTAAAGGCGGATATTGTCATCGGCCAGACCGATTTCAACAGCAACCTCATCAATTCCCCGGCGACTACCACGGAACAGAAAGGCGGAGGCACCATCGGCGTTCCCAGCGCCACCGGCCTGTGGCTTCCCCAGGGTCTTGCCCTCGACGCGAGCGGCAATCTGTATGTGGCTGACGAAGGGAATGGAAGGGTGCTGCGGTTCCCCGTGCCATTCGCGCAGACCGGAGGCTTCACCGCCGATCTTGTTATCGGGCAGGCCAACTTCACAACCAGCATCTCCGACCCGAGTCCGGTCACCATGGGCCTGCCTTATGGCGTCGCGATCACGCCGCAATCGGGAGATTTGCTGGTTTCCGATATCGATTTCAATCGAATCCTGCTGTTCACCCGTCCACCGGGAGGCGACTTCACGAATGGCCAGACGGCCGCCGCGGTGATTGGCCAGACCAACTACACCAACGTGGTGGCGGGAACGCCGGCGACGAACGGCCTGAGCGGGCCGCGACTAATGAGTGTGGACGCGCTGGATAACCTGTATGTGGCCGACACCGGCAACAACCGCATTGCCATCTACTCGGACGCCGAGTCGCTTCCAACGAACGCTACCCCGTCGTTTTCACTGAGTAACCTGAACAACCCCATTGCAGTGTCGGTGAGCAGCGTAACCGGCGACGTCTGGGTGGTGAACACGCAGGCGAGTCAGGTGCTGCAGTATCCCCCGTACAGCCAGCTCATCGTCAATCCCACGGCTGCATCGGGGGTGGTGGCATTCGAGCCGCTCGCGGTCGCGTTCGACCCGTTCGGCAATCCGGTCATTGCCGATTCCACCAATCGGGTGGGCTTCTACTACCCGATCATGAACATGAAGAACTCGGCCACAAACTTCCTGCTGTACGCGCCGGGAATGCTGGCCACCCTGACCAATTATGGAATTTCGCCCCCGATCGCCGGCTTCGGCTCGGCGACTGCTTCGGCGCCGGCCAACGCATTCCCGGTTCCCACTACGCTGGGCGATGTGCAGGTCTTCGTGAACGGGGTGGCCGCGCCGCTGCTCTTCGTATCGTCGACGCAGATCGAGTTCCAGATCCCCATGGCCACGCCGACCGGGGGGCTGGTCCCGGTGCAGGTAGTGCAGGCCTCCACGGGGCAGATTTACACCAGCAATCTGTTCAATATCGTGGCCGCGGCGCCGGGCCTGTTTGAGGCCAACGCGACAACAGGAGCGCTGGCGGCGATCAACGCAACCGACAACACGGTGAACAGCGCCTCGAACCCGGTGAAAGCCGGCGATTATATCTCATTGTTCGGCACCGGGCAGGGTTTCATTGCCGGCGCGCCGCCGGACGGGACGGCGCCCACGGGTCCGGTGGCCACGGCGCAGTTGCCGCAGGTTTACCTTGGTGGACAGACCTACATTAGCCCTGGAGATATCGAGTACTCGGGTCTCGCGCCGGGCTATATCGGGCTCTGGCAGATCAACGCGCAGGTACCGTCGAACGCGGCGTCAAGCACTGGCAGCGGCACGGGGCCAATCCCTGTTTACGTCACCATGGACGGCTACAACAGCCTGAACGATCCGACTACGGGTAACCACATCGTCACGTACATTTATGTGAAGCCCCAATAAGCAGCGAGAAGATGTGGGGCAGGATTGCATCGTGCGCGCGGTTTGTAACCGCGCTTCCGGTGGGGCCGATTGCAAATCGTTGCCCAGGGGGCGCCCAGGGTTGAAAACCTGCCCCACTCATCGGCCTGGCCATGCAGATCCATTACGTTCTCATCCCGCTGATCGGCGTGGCCGTGCTGCTGGCCGGCAGCCTGATCACGCGCACCGGCATGACCTGGTTTCGCGCGCTGCGCATTCCCGTATGGACGCCTTCGCCGAGGATCATCACCGGGATGTGGACCATCATTCTGGTTCTCACCTCCGCCTCTGCGATCCTCGCCTGGGATGGCACGCTCGAACGCGACCGCGGCCAACTCGCCGCGCTGTATCTGGTGAACTGCTTCCTGAACGTGGCGTTTAGTTATTTATTCTTCGTGCGCCATCAGATGGGCTCCGCCACGCTGGAAGCGCTTCTGCTGGCCGTTTCCGTCGCCGTCATCATGATCGAGGCGTGGCAGGTGTCGCCGCTGGCGGCGCTGCTGCTGGCGCCATACCTGTTGTGGGTCCTCTTCGCGGCCTGGCTCTCCTTCACGGTGTTTCACCTGAACGCGGCCCGCGATTCGTATAATGGGCTCTGAGTTTGTTCAATGGAAGATCTCAAGAAGAAGCTGGAGGAGGAGATCGCGGCGCTCGATTATGAACTGCGGAACGAGCTGCCGAAAGAGATCCTGAAAGCGCGCCAGCACGGCGACCTGAGCGAGAACGCCGAGTACCACGCCGCCAAGGAACGCCAGGGACTGGTGAACGCCAAGCTGGGGCAGTTGCGCGGGAGGTTGCGCGAATTGTCGATGATCGACATGACGCGAATACCGCGCGACCGCGCCGGTCTCGGTTCCGTGGTCACCGTGCTCGACGTGGACAAGGGCGAGGAAACGACGTACTATCTGGTCACCAGCGAGGAAGCTGACGTGGCCAACGGCCGTATCTCCACCAGCTCTCCCATTGGGAAAGGGCTGCTGGGGAAAAAGCCGGGGGATTCGGTGAAGATCCAGATTCCCGGCGGGGCCCGGGAAATGGAGATACTGAAGGTGAAGACGGTTCACGACGCAGCATGACCTACACTCGCATCATCGGAACGGTCTGCAACCGGATCATCCGGATGATCGTGCGCGGACTGGCGCTTTCCAAAATCCATCCCAACGTGCTCACGTTCCTGGGACTGGTGATCAATGTGGTGGCCGCGGTTCTGCTGGCCGAGGGACAGTTCCGAGCCGCCGGTCTGGTGATTATCAGCGCCGGCCTGTTCGACATGGTGGATGGCCGCGTGGCGCGCGCCACCAATCAGGTCACCCGCTTCGGAGGCTTTTTCGATTCGGTTCTGGACCGCTATTCCGACCTCGCGCTGCTCATGGGCCTTCTGGTGTACTACGGCAACATCGGACGGTCGTTCTACGTGGTGCTGACCGCCATCGTGATGACCGGCTCGGTGATGGTGAGCTACACGCGAGCGCGCGCGGAGAACGCCATACCGACGTGCAAAGTCGGCTTCATGGAACGCCCGGAACGTGTGGTGCTGCTGATCATCGGCGCGCTGTTCGACCGCATGGCCCCGGTCCTGTGGGTGATCGCGGTGCTCTCCAACATCACCGTGGTGCATCGCATGATTTTCACGTGGCAGGAAGCCCGCCGGCTGGAAGAGGCGCAATTGCGGCCCCTTCCGGAGACGCATCCCGCCCACGAAGAGACGCACCGGTAGGGTCCTGTCACCGAAGTTCATCGATAGAGTCGTGACCCATGGATCCGGGTCGACACGGCGTCAAGAAGAGTCTCGACGCGGCAATCGTAGCGCACGCACCTTGCGTGCCGTGCCGGCACACGTGCCGGCACACGAGCGACATATCGCACGAAAAATGCAGCCGGCCACCGCTCCCTTTGGTCGCGGCTCGGTCAGATTGCGCGTGCGGCTCGGTCGGCGATGTCCGCGACTCGGTCAGGACTCACCAGGTGGGTGAACCGCTGACGTCGGGATGCCACATCGTGTGCATGGCCTGACAATCCTGCGACAACGCCGGAAGGAAGCCGCAGGCCAGGCTCATGTCCTGCCACAATGCGGCAAGCCGCGCCGGGACATTGGACAAGCCGAATTCGGTGACGACGTTGGGATCAACGGGCACGCCCGAGGCGATGGCGTACTGCATGCGGCCATAGAAATCCATTGCGCCCAGCGGATCGAGGCCCGCTTTCATCACCGCGATCATGCCCACGGTATCCGCCGTCAGCGGAAGGCCGCCCAGCTTGGTGACGATCTTCTGGTCGATTCCAACCTGCTGCTGCGCCGCGACCGTTGCGTAGTGGCCCGCCAGGAAGCCCATTGCCGCGCGAGAATCGCCCATCGCTTCCACCATCGCCGTGCTGGCATGGATCTTCTGGTCCGCAGCGTTGTAGCTGATGGTGAGCGTTGCATTCGCATCGATGGAACACTGCAGGGTTGCCACCACGTTGGCCATGGCGCCGTACGACCCGCTGATAAGCGTACCGAAGTCCTGTATCGCGCCCGCGCCGGCAATGCGCATCTCGGCAGCGACGTCGCCGACCAGGTGATCGCCGGGCGCCGGCGAGGTGAGGCCGCCGGGAGGCAGGGGCGAGAGCAGACCATCGCGGGAGTTCACGGTCCACGCCACAAAGGGAGTCGGGCTTCCGTTGGCGGAGGTAATGGTAATGCTACCCATGAAACTGGCCGGCAGGCCGCTGATGGCGGTTGCGAGACCGATCGCGGTGTGACCGTTTGGACCAAGCTGAACGCTGGTGTTCCCGGCGGCGTTGCCGTTCTGATCGGTGGCAATCACGTTCAGGGATATGGGGTTGGCGCCGGGGTTGGCGAGGGCGATTCCGAGGCTCGCGTTCGCGAACGAAGTGTAGAGGTACGTGGGCGCGGCGCCGGACGCCGCCACGTCCCAGAGTGGCGTACCGTTCTGGCGCGCTTCGTAGAGAACCGTGCCGGTGATGGGGACGTTCGATGTGGCGACGCCCCAGCCGGTGGCCATACTCGCGCTGGCGCCGGAGCTGGTCGCCATTTTCACTCCGCCCGCCGGCAGATTGACGTTGAGAGTGGGCTGAGCGCCGCCGCCGAAATCGAGCGCGAGCGGCTGCCCCTGGTCGTCGTAAAAGCTGAAGGCTACGGAAGCCGCGGTGGTGGCGCTGGCGTTCACGACCAGCAGCGTGGTGGCCCATTTCTGGGCGGTGGGTCCGCCGTCGGCAAGCTGAGGGAAGTAGAGTTGCGACGAAGCAGCGGAGGGAAAGTAAGTGAGCTGCGGCCAGGCTGGCAGGGCCGCGGCAAATGCGAGGAGCAGCGTTGGTGTTCTCGGCATGATGTCCTCGATTCGCAGGGACCTGCGAAACCCAATCCCGCATCGGGCGAGGAAGGAAGGGAACTACAGCACTCTATTTATCACGTTAAGAGGCGAGATGCCATAAAAATCGCCCTAAGTGCGGAGGCATCGGAGAGAGTCGTGGCCGCGTTTGGGGCAAAGACAGGAATCCGAGATATGCTTGATCTCAAAGCGAACATCCAGCGAGTGTGCCGGTAGTCGGCGAACCCGGCCACATCGCCCTCCGTCGGAGCAGGGCGGATGGGGGGCGTATGGCGTGTCTTCGAAAAGATTGGTTGTCCTGGGCCGCGTTTGCGGTACTGGGATGTGTCCTAACGAACACCTGGGCGAACGCGCGAAGGAACGATCTGATCTCTGCGGTTGGCAGCGGCGATCTGTCACGCGTGAAGGCGTTGCTCGCCGCCGGCGCCGACGTGAACGTGAAAGACCGCGAAGGCTTCACGGCGTTGTTCAATGCGCCGAACGTGGAGGTCTTGCGGGTCCTGCTCGGTGCGAAGCCCGACCTGAATGCTAAGGACCGCGACGGCGACACGGCACTGGCGAGGTTCATCAGGCTAAGTGGCAATTCGTGGACGTGGGCGGTGCCAGCGCTGCTCGTCGCCGGGGCAGACCCGAACGCCAGAGCGAGCGATTGGTTTACGCCCCTGATGTGGGCCGCGATGGGCGGGAACCTCGATGTTGTGCGCGCTTTGCTTGACGCGAAGGCCGATGCTAATGCCAAAGCCGGCGGTTTCACGGTGGCGGAGTATGCGTACGGCCACGAAGATGCAATGCTGATGCTGCGCCATGCCGGCCCCGATCGGCTCACCGGCTTCACGGCGTTGATGATGGCTTCGGCCAACGGGAGACAAGAGGTGGTGAAGGCGCTTCTTGACGCGAAGGCCGACGTGAACGCCAGAGCGGGCGACGGAACTACCGCGCTGATCATGGCGATTCAGAACAACCATCCCGAGGTGGCGCAACTGCTCAGGAGCGCCGGCGCGCAGTGATCGATGCGATCGGCGAAGAACCGCCCCCTACGCCGCGGGGCGTTCCATGGCCAGACGGATGTGCAGGCCGGCGCCCTGGCCGGGGCGGGAATCCAGCTTCAGCTCGCCGCCCAGGGTGCGCACGCGGCGCTTAATGCTGATGGGGCCGAGGCGCAGCATGTCCAGCTCGTCGAGCGAAAACACGCCGCTGAAGGGGAAGCCGTTGCCGTTGTCTTCCACGGTGATTTCGAGGCCGCTGTCCTTCTTGCGCGCGGAGACGGTGACGCGCGTCGCGCCGGCGTGCTTCTGGATGTTATACAGCGCCTCGCGGACGATCTGCAGCAGTTCCAGCGAGACTTCGGGATCGGCCGGCTCCAGAAACTCGGTGCTGACGAACGACGCCGAGATGCCGCTGTCCTTCTGGAACTGCTCCACGATGCGGCCGATCGTCGAAGACAGGCTGCCATCGACATCAACGGGCCGCATGCTGCGGACGAAGGTGCGCAGGTCGGTCACCTGCGTCTTGCAGAGATCCTGAAGCTGAATGAGCTCATCCACCGCGGCGCGCTGGTCCCGCATGAGCAGCTTGCGGATGATCTCGAGGCGCATCTGGAAACTGATGAAACTCTGCAGCGGGCCGTCGTGAAAATCGGCGGCGATGCGCTGGCGCTCGCCCTCGCGGGCTTTCTCGGCATCGTAGCGGTAGAGCACGCTCTGCCGGGCGGCGGTAGCCAGCCGGTCGTCATACCAGGCTTTCTGCACGGCCAGAACGGTGGCCACAATGCCCCCGCACAGGAACACCGGCAGCAGCACACTGGCGTGCAACGGAGACGCGACGTAGAGCAGAGTGACCGACGCGCCGGTCACGATCACCACGCGCGACCAGCTATGCAGCATGACGGCGACCACCAGTATGTAAGCGTAGAAAACCGAGCTGATCCAGTAGCTGTAGCCAGTGCTTCCGGAAGCGTACAGGAAGAAGAACAGAAAATCGGCGCCCAGCGCCATGAGCGGGAAGCCGCTTTGCTCGAGGCTCCGCCAGAACAGCACGACGCAGGCATAGGCGGCGTAAACCGCGAAAAGCGCCACCGATTCGGTGACCGTACCACTCGATGCGATCAGCGAAGTAATGAGGCAGCTCAGGGCCAGCAGGACCCTTACGGTGGACAGCAGACGTCGCCAAAGATGCGGCAGCATCAGAACTTATATCGGCCAGGGGCTTGCGGTCCATAATAGCCCGGCCCCGGCCCGCCGCCATGATATCACCCGCGGCGGCGCTTAATCTCAGGTTAATCCTGGGTAGTACTGGGTCGAGCGGAGGGTTGCGGCGTTTTCCCTGGGCGGTTCATACTGAGTTGATCACAATGGACTTCGACCCCTCCGACCTCCTGTTTATCTCGCTTGTGCTATGGATCGCCATCACAATCATTAACAACAGCGGCGGAGGCGGGCACCGAGCCCGGGTGCCGGCGGACGCCTGAACAGCGGGCTGCCGAAGAAAGGCCCCTGGCCGGGTCGTTTTGCGCGATTCGGTCTACTCCGGACACGCGGCGGAAGCCGCGTCCCTTCGGTACCGGCCAGCGATGCGGCTCACGCCGCATGTGCCCCTGGCGGAAGTCCAAAAGTAAACAGTGTTGGGTCTACTGCACCGCGATGGTCACGCCGGCCGGGCTGGTGAAGTTGCCGATCATAAGCTGCACGGGAACGTTGTTACCGGGTGCGACGTTCATGGGCACCACGGCGGTGATCTGCAGCTCTCCCGTGGGCGAACTCGAAGCCTCGCTGCAGGCCGTCGGCGTCACCCTAATGCCGCCAATCGTCAGCGAGCACGCGAGCACCGGCGCGGGCGCAATTGGGCCCGTTACGCGGCCATCCATACCCGGCGGCGTGGTGAGGCCTTCGCCGGTCGCCAGGATCTCGATGTAATGACCGCGCGTGGCCGGCTGGCCCGGCCCGTTGCGAGTGAAGATGCCGCTATCCACGTTGAGCGCCGCCGCCTGTCCGGCGCCCGAGAAATCGTTCGTGAAGATGCCAGGATCGGCGGCCACCACCTTCATCGGGAACGGATCGGACCGGTTGCCCTGCACCTCCACCTGCACATTCACGGACGTGGTGGATGGATTGGCGACAACCTCATAGGGCACGATGGCCGCCAGTTGCTGCGTCTGGCCGGAAATCGGAATCGTATAGAGCATCGGCGCGGGGATTCCGTTGAACAGGACGCGCACGCCGCTGACGGAGGTCGGCACATGATATGAGAATTGCGCCGGCACAAACTCGGGTGTTCCAACGGAAGTGCCCTGAATGGCCACAATCTCGCCCGGCGCGATGCCGGCGCCATCCCACGAGGCGGCGTTTCTGACCCAGTTGAGAATCGGCTTCGGCGCGGTCATTACCGATTGCGACGCCGGGACCACAAACAGCGTCATGGACAGCGCCGGGAAGGTGCCGTTGATGACGCCTCCGCTGACCGTGAGGTCGGGCTTCTGGCGCACGATGGCGCTGAGGTTCGCAGAGCTGTACTGCCACACCTGCGCCGTCCCCGCCGGCGTGAAGTTGGCGAGGCTGATGCTGTCCGCGATCGCGGCGCTCGTCTTGTTCAGCACCAGAATGGTCAATGCCATGTCCGAGCGCTGCGCCGCGAAGATGGAGAGCGTGTCCGGGTCGCTGGTGGTGGCGGAAATGCTGGTCTCGCCAAACTGATTCCCGTTGCCGTCGTAATTGAGAAACATCAGGAACGAGAACATGCCGGGGTCGGTGGGCAGGGGCGGACCCCAGAGGGTGCCGTAGTCGAGCGATTCGCGCCCGAAGATGCCGAGGATGTCGGCCTCCGCGATGGCCCCGGTGATGTTCGCGACATTGTGCCAGTTGTATTCGGTGATGGCGAGTTTTGTCCCCGGATAGTATTGATCCACCCACTGGTGCATGCGCGGGATGAGCGCCGGCGCGACCTGCTGGCCCGTGTTATCGCACAGGTCCGCGTTGGGAACGATGTAGTTCGCATCCCAGAGCGCGCGTGTGGAAGTCATGCGCAGCGTTTCCGTGGCCGCGTCGCCCGGTGTGTCCGTCAGGTTGCTCGGGTTGATATACCCGTGCACATCGAGAACGTCCAGCAGCCGGTAACCGTGCTGTTGCTCGAACTGCTGCATCTGCGTCAGGTAGTAAGGAATCCAGTACATGCCGCCGTGCGCCTTCTGATCGGTTGGATTGCTGCAATAGTCGCCGCCCGAATCCCAACCGCTCTGCATATCCGCGCGCGAATAGAGCATTCCGGACCAGCCGGCCTGCACGGGACCCGTGACCAGCGCGCCGGGGTCTACTGCTTTGATCGCCTGGCCCCATCGCAGCGTGCGCGCGGTCATATCGTCGAAAGTCGCGGGCGTCTTGTAAATGTCGTAGTGGGTTCCGTACCACCACTCGGGCTCGTTATCGAGGCTCCACATGGCGATGCCGCCCTCGGTTGACGGGCCGTAGGTTGAGATGAGCGACTGCATCCACTGCTGAGAAAAAGTCTCGTCCACGGGCATGTATGTGTCGTTTGGGTCGGTTTGCTCCACGGTGATGAGCGGAGTCTTGCCGTCAGGCATAATCCCGTTGCCGCAATCGGGTTTCCCGGAATCCGTAGCGGCCTGTGGGCCGTACTTCGCAACGCTGAAACTGCAGCCCGTCGAGCCCTTTGGGGTCCAATCCTCCAGAGAGATAGTCCCCAGACTGAGCGTGCCGTCCTTCAGATCCGTCTCATGGAAGATGTGGAATGAGTTCTGCCCGGCAGGTGTGGAGCTGACGCCATCCCAATTCAGACCGTTTTCGTAGTACCAATCCGCGGTCGCGTTAGCAACGTCGAGTTGCCAATTGTAAGTTGTAGCGGAGTCTCCACCCCAGCGGCGGATCGGCAAGTGCATGTAGCTTCCGAGGCCCGTGTCGGCGTACCAGTTGATGCCGTACACGTAGGGGCTGATGGGATGACGCGCCGCGTTGGCATCAACGGCCAGCGTGGGAGCGGAGGCCGCGCTCAGCGCCAGCGGGCCCAGCAGAAGGGAAAGGAGAACGGAACGACCTGCATCCACGCCACCAATGTATCGCCTTACTGCACCGCGATGGTGACGCCGGCCGGGCTGGTGAAGCTGCCGATGGTGAGTTGCACGGGGACGTTGTTGCCGGGCGTGACGTTGCCAGGCACGACGGCGGTCACCTGCAACTCACCAGCCGCGTTGTTCGGATTTTCCGTGCAGGAAGTTGGCGTCACGCTGATCCCACCGATCGACAGCGAACACGAAAACTCCGGCGTGGGCGCAACGGTCGTGGTGATGCGGCCGTCCAGGCCCGGCGGTGAAGTAAGGCCTTCACCAGTCGCAAAAATCTGAAGCGACTGGCCACGCGCCACGGGATTCGACGGGCCATTGCGGATGGTCGCATCTCTGTTCACATTGAAGGCGGCCGCCTGGCCACGGCCCGAGAAATCGTTGGTGAAGATTCCGGGGTCGGCAATCGCCACTTTCATCGCGAGTGGATCCGACCGATTCCCCTGCACCTCAACCTGCACGTTGACCGACGTGGCCGAGGGGTTGGCCAGAACCTCGTAAGGCACAATCGCCGCCAGTTGCTGCGTATTACCGGAGATGGGAATCGTGTAGAGCATCGGCGCGGGCACGCCGTTGAAGAGCACGCGAACACCGCTGACCGACGTGGCCAGCTTCGTGCCGGCCTGGCCGAGAGCGAATTGCGACGTACCCACGTAAGTTCCCTGAATCGCCACGATCTCGCCGGGCGCGACGGCCGTGGCATCCCACGACGCGGCGTTCTTCACCCAGTTGATGACCGGCTTCGGCGCGGTCATCACCGACTGCGCGGCGGGCACCACGAACAGCGTCATGGAATACGCCGGGAATGTGGCGCTGATGGTGTTCCCGCTGATAGTCCCCGCGCCGGTCACGATCCCGCTCAGATTAGCCGAACTGTATTGCCACACTTGCACGCTACCCGCGGGAGTGAAGTTGGCGAGGCTCACGCTGTCGCCGATCGCCGCGTTTGTCTTGTTTAACACCAGGATAGTGAGCGCCATGTCGGATCGCTGTGCGGCGAAGATGGACAGGGTGTCCGGGTCGTCACTGGTGGCGGAGATGCTGGTCTCGCCGAACTGGTTGCCGTTGCCGTCGTAGTTCAGAAACATTGCGAATGCGAAGGCTCCGGGATCGGTAGGATTGGGCTCGCCCCAAAGGGTCGCGAGATCCAGCGACTCCCGGCCGAAGATGCCCAAAAGATCGGCCTGCGCGATGGCCCCGGTGATCGTGTTCGTGGGACCCCAGTTGTATTCGGTGATTCCGATCATGGTTCCGGGATAATTGTTGTCCACCCACCCGTGCATGCGCGGGATCAGATCGGGCGCCTGCTCGTTGCCGGTCGCATCTTCGTAACCGCCGCCGGGCGGGAAGTAATTCGGGTCCCAGAATTCGCGCGTGGAGGTCAGACGGAGTGTCTCCGGGTCAGCGCACGGGTTCCCGTAGCTGAAGCATCCGGGCATGATGTATCCATGCACGTCCAGCACGTCGAGGAGGCGATAGCCGCTCTGCTTCTCGAAGCTACTCATCTGCTGAAGGTAGTACGGAATCCACGGCACGCCGCCATGAGCTTTCTGGTCGGTCGGGTTGTCCCAGTATTGATAAGGCGACGTGCTCCAGCCGCTGTTCATGTCCGCTCTTGAAAAGAACATGCCGGACCACCCGCCAGGCACCGGACCGGTGATCAACGCAGTTGGATCGGCCGCCTTCACCGCTTCCGCAGTCGCCATGTCTCGCGCGAGCACGTCGTCATAGCTGGACGCCTGATGGTACATGTCCGAGTGCACACCTTCCCACCACTCAGGCTCATTGTCCAGACTCCACATCTGGACGCCACCGTCGTTGGCCGGCCCGTATGTGTCGAGAATGTTCTGCACCCATTGGCCCGCGAATGCGGGTGTGATCGGGTCGTAGACGTCGTTGGGATCATTAACGATCTGTTGACCAGTAGTGGCGGATATGCCACTGCCGCAATCGGAGTCGTAGGGATCGACGGCACAAGACGAGCCCGTCGGATTGGAGGTGCACTGTGTGACGTTGCTGGGCTCCTGCTTCCCGTACTTCGCGACGCTGAAGCTGCAGCTCAGCACACCACCCACCGACTGCGTACCGGCCGGCGGCGCTTTCGGCGTCCAGTCCAGAACCGGAACCGTTCCCAGGCTGGCCGTGCCCGTCTGCAGATTGCGTTCGTGAAACAGGTCGAACGAGTTGTGCACGCCGTCGCCCACCAGGTACGTCGTGAAGTACCAGTCGTCGTCGCTGTTTTTCAGATCAAGCTGCCAGTTGTAACTGGTGGCGTTGTCACCGCCCCAGCGCACCAGCGGGATGCGCATCATCGTCTGCAGGCCGTTGTCAGACCAGTTGTTTACGCCGTAAATCCACGGGCTGATGGGGTGCCGCGACGCGTTCGCGTCCACTGCGAGCCCGGGCACGGATTGGGCGCTGAGGGTCAGCACGCTCAACACGGACATAAGACAGAAGGTACAACGAGACATAACCGCTCCCACTAATTTATCGCTGTTCGGCCCCTGCATGCGCGGTGCTATCTTCGGTGGATGACCAAAGTCAACCTGGCGGAAAAACTCGGCTCGTTTTCCGAACAGTGGAGCCCGCGAATCGCCGGCGAGCTCAACGGCCAGCATGTGAAGCTGGTGAAGTTCCAGGGCGAGTTCGTCTGGCATCATCACGACAGCGAAGATGAGCTGTTCTTCGTCGTGCATGGGTCGTTCCGCATGGACTACCGCGATGAATCGGGCGCGGAGCGCAGCGTGGATATCAACGAGGGCGAGTTCGTGATCATGCCGCGCGGCGTGGAGCATCGGCCCTGCGCAGCCGAGGAGGTGCATGTGATGCTCTTCGAGCCGGCCGGCACGCTGAACACCGGGAACGTGCGGAACGAGCGGACGGTGGACGCGCCGGCGGTTCTTTAGTGGGGCAGGTTTGTAACCTGCGGCCGATTTGCAATCGGCCCGCCGAAGCGCGGTTACAAACCGCGCGCAGGATGCAATCCTGCCCCACTGCTGCGATAGATCTCCGCTATGAGCTTCATGTCGCGCAGGCCCTCTTCGCCGGTGGCCACTGGTTCCTTGTTGTCCAGAATGCATTGGGCGAAGTGGTCCGCCTCGGCGACGAACTGGTACGGGTCTTGCGCCGGATTGGACTCGGTGATCGACGGCGGCCCGTAGTTGGACACCTCCAGGTGGAGACCGTCGTAGTTGAACACGGGCAGCGCCACCATTTCCGCCTGCGAACCATGCACCCGGAAGTAGCCCGCCATGGTGCCGCCGTAGGTGGTGGAGCAACTCGCTGTCACGCCGGAGGGGAACTTCATGGTCCACGAGAGATTCTCTTCCACTTCGGCGAACCGCCCGTCCTGATTCACCACCGACGCATATCCCTCCACGCTGACCGGCTCCTCGCCAGTGAGATAGCGGCACGCATTGAGTGAATAAATGCCCACGTCCATCAGTGGACCGCCGCCGGCCATTTTCTTCGACAGGCGCCACTCGCCGGGCGCGCAGTCGAAGCCGAAGGCGCTCTCGATCGCCTGAATCTTACCCAGCTTCCCCTCGCGGATGATCTGAATGGCGTGCAGATTAGTTGGCTCCAGATGACAGCGGTAGGCGATCATCAGCTTGCGGCCGGCCCGTCGGCAGGCGTCGATCATGCGCTGGCAGTCCTCCACCGATGTGGCCATGGGCTTTTCGCACAGCACGTGTTTGCCGGCCTTCGCCGAGCGAATGGTGTACTCCGCGTGCATGTTGTTGGGCAGCGCGATGTAGACGGCGTCGATGTCCTCGTTGCCGGCCATGCGGTCGCAGTTCTCGTAGTTGTAGATACTGCGCGCGGGGACGCCGTATTCGGCCGCGGTTCGTTCGGCTTTTTCGCGATGGCCGCTCACGATCCCGGTGATTCGCGCATGGCGGGACATCTTCACCGCCTTCATGAAATGATCGAGCGAAATTCGGCCGAGACCGACAATGCAGTAGCCGATGCGGCGCTCCTCTTCGGCGGCGCGTGCCAGCCCCAACATTGTTCCGGTCACGGCCAGGCGCGCGAGTTCCCGACGGGTGAGATCCATGTTTTCCCCTCAGAACATGATAGATTGGATTCCGCAGAAGGTACGGGTATGCCGGAAACCATATATCTCATCGCCAACGGCGATCTTCGTCTCTCCGCGAATCAGAATTGCTGGGCCGCTCAGCACAAAGTAGAGGAGGCGGTGATGGCCGCCGTCCGCAGGGAAGGCCGCGAGATCGTGCGCGGGCACCCCTACGATGCCGAGCTGAAACACGGCTTCATCGGCAGCCAGAAGCAGGGGCTGGAGGTCTTCCGCGCCCTGCCTCCCAATGCGCCGCTCATCGTGTGCGAGGCGGTTTGGGAGTACAGCCATCAGGTGCTCGGCGGGCTGGTGCTTCATCAGGGACCCATTCTCACGGTGGCGAACTGGAGCGGCCAGTGGCCGGGACTGGTCGGCCTGCTCAACCTGAATGCCTGCATGACCAAATCGAACACGCCATTCAGCACGCTGTGGAGCGAAGATTTCACCGACGACTTCTTCGTGAACGGCCTGCGCAAATGGCTGCGCGGCGAGCCGGTGGTCCATGACCGCAGCCACGTGCACCCGCTGAAGGATCTTCGCGTGCCCGATGCCGCGCAGGAGCTCGGTGTGCGCCTGGCGCGAGAACTGCGCCGCAACAAGGCCATCCTGGGCGTGTTCGACGAAGGCTGCATGGGCATGTACAACGCCATCATCGAGGATCTTTTCCTGCTGCCCATCGGCGTGGGCAAGGAGCGGCTGAGCCAGTCGGCTTTGTATGCGGAGATGCTGGCCACGCCGGACACCGAAGCGCGCGCGGTGAGGACATGGCTGGATGCGAAAGGCATGAAGTTCAAGACCGGACCGAATCCGCAAACTGACCTCACGGACGGCCAGATCCTCGACCAATGCAAGATGTACATCGCCGCGCTGCGCATCGCCGACGATTTCGGCTGCGATGCCATCGGCATTCAGTATCAGCAGGGGCTGAAGGATCTGGCGCCGGCGTCGGACCTGGCCGAAGGGCTGCTGAACAACACCGACCGCCCGCCGGTGAAGGCGCGTGGCAACGGCCGTGTGCTCTACGAAGGCCGCCCCCTGCCGCACTTCAATGAGGTGGACGAGTGCGCGGGGCTGGACGCGATGGTGACCAATCGCATCTGGACGGCGCTGGGATTCGCGCCCGAGACCACGCTGCACGATGTGCGCTTCGGCGAAGAGTACGACGGCCAGTTCGTCTGGGTGTTCGAGATTTCCGGCGCGGTCCCGCCCGAGCACCTGATCGGCGGGTACGCGGGCACCGTCAGCGAGCGGCAGCCACCGATGTATTTCCGGCTCGGTGGCGGCACCGTGAAGGGCGTAAGCAAGCCAGGCGAAATCGTCTGGAGCCGCGTGTATCTGGAATCCTACGCTCTCAAGGTGGACATCGGGCGCGGCAAGGTGGTGGAGCTGCCGCCCGAGGAGACGCAGCGCCGCTGGGACATCACCACGCCGCAGTGGCCCATCATGCACGCGGTGACCTGTGGCGTGAGCCGCGATCAGATGATGGCGCAGCACAAGTCGAATCACGTGCAGGTGGCCTACGCGCCGAACGCGGAGGCGGCGAACCAGGCATTGGCGGTGAAAGCGGCCATGTTCCGCAATCTCGGTTTCGAAGTGAATATCTGCGGCACGGAGCACGGGCTTGGATAGCGTGAGGCAGGCTCTCAGCCTGCGGCGGGCACCCTGCCCGCCTGAAACAATCGGCGGGGACTCATAACGTGCACGACGAACACCGGCTCTTCCCGCGCCAGTACATTGTTCCGTTCGTGCTGGTCACCACGCTGTTCTTCCTGTGGGGCATTCCGCACAACCTGAACGACATTCTGATCCGCCAGTTCATGAAATCGTTCGAGATGAACCGGCTGCGCGCGGGGCTGATTCAGTGGGCCTTCTATCTCGGCTATTTCCTGATGGCCACACCCGCGGCGCTCATCATGCGCCGGCGCGGCTACAAGTCCGGCCTGCTCATGGGCCTTGCCTTGTACTGCATGGGCACGCTGCTGTTCTGGCCGGCGGCGATTGTGGGTCGATACTGGTTCTTCCTGCTCGCGCTGTTCGTGATCGCGTCCGGACTGGGCTTCCTCGAGACCGGCGCGAATCCCTTCATCGCGCAACTGGGCGACCCGGAGCGGTCTGAGCAGCGGCTGAATCTTTCCCAGGCTTTCAATCCGTTCGGCGCCATCAGCGGCGCGCTCATCGGCACGGTGTTCATTTTCTCCGGCGTAGAGCTGACGCCGCCCCAGGTCGCGGCGATGAAAGCCGCGGGAACGTACCACTCCTACCTGCGGCACGAAACCATGCGCGTGATCGATCCTTATCTGGTGCTGTGCGGTGTGGTGTTCGTGATCGCCGTGCTGATGGTGCGCACGAAGTTCCCGCAGATGGCGGGCGAGGAGGAGACCGCCGACCACGGCCACTTCCGCGACCTTCTGCAATACCCGCACTACGTCCAGGCAGTAATCGCACAGTTCCTCTACGTCGGCGCGCAGGTGGGCACCTGGAGCTACTTCATTTCATACATTCAGGACTACACGCGGCTGCCCGAAAAGCCCGCCGGCTACCTGCTTACCGGATCGCTGGCGGCGTTTTGCGTGGGCCGCTTCTCCTCCACTCTGCTGATGCGCTACATCCGGCCGAACGTGCTGATGGGCGTCTACAGCGTGGCCAACGTGGCGCTGCTCACCATCGCCGTGCTGATGCCGGGATGGGTGGGCATGTGGTGCATTTTCCTGAGCAGCTTCTTCATGTCCCTGATGTTCCCCACCATCTTCGCCCTCGGCATCAAGGGGCTCGGCGTGAACACGAAGATCGGCGGCTCGCTGCTGGTGATGTCCATCGTCGGGGGCGGCGTCTTCCCGCTGCTGATCGGGTTTGCGGCGGAGGCGACGCACAGCATGGCGGTGGCGATGCTGGTGCCGCTGGCCTGCTACGCGTTCATCGCCTGGTACTCGTTTGTGGGCTCTGCGGTGCGGCATGTCGAACTACCTCGCGGTTGATCTGGGCGCGGAGAGCGGTCGCGTGATGCTGGCCGCCCTCAACGCGGGCCGATTGTCGCTCGAAGAACTGCATCGTTTCCCGAATGAGCCAGTACAATTGCCCACCGGATTGTATTGGGACAGCTTTCGGCTGTTTCATGAGATCGTGCGCGGATTGACCATCGCCGGCCGCGAGCGGAAGCTGCGGGTGGACGGGATCGGCGTGGATACGTGGGGCGTTGATTTCGGCCTGCTCGGCGCGGACGGGGCGCTGGTCGATTGTCCACGGCACTATCGCGACCGCCGGACCGAGGGCATACCGGAGCGCCTGTTCAAGGTGGTGCCGCGCGAGGAGGTGTTCGCCGCCACCGGCATCCAGATCATGGCGCTGAACTCGCTCTACCAGTGGTACGCCATGTGGCTTGCCGACGCGCCGGCTTTGGAAACAGCGCACCGGCTGTTGTTCATGCCCGATCTTTTCAACTACTGGCTTATCGGCGTGCAGCGGTCTGAAGTGACCATCGCCAGCACGTCGCAGTTTTACGATTCGGCGAAGCGCTGCTTTGCTACAGGACTGCTGCGAAAACTATGTCTGTCGTGGAACCTGCTTCCGGAACTGATCGAACCGGGACAGAAGCTGGGCACGCTGCTTCCGGCGATAGCGGAAGTGACCGGCCTCGGCGCGGCGCCGGTGTACGCGACGGCGTCGCACGATACCGCCGCCGCTGTTGCCGCCGTGCCGGCCGAAGGCGACGACTGGTGCTACATCAGCTCGGGCACGTGGTCGCTGATGGGCCTGGAACTGCGCGCGCCAGTGATCAACGACGCCTCGCGCACGCTGAATTTCACCAACGAAGCGGGGTTCGGCGGGTCGGTGCGTTTCCTGAAGAATCTGGCCGGATTGTGGCCCCTGCAGGAATGCCGGCGGGCATGGGCCACGGAGGGCGAGAAGCTCAGCTACGAAGAATTGACGCGGCTGGCGGAGCAGGCCGGTCCCGCGCGGTCGTTCATCGATCCCGATGAGTTCGCTCAGCCCGGCGACATGCCCGCGCGGATTGCCGCCGCGTGTGGCGCGCGGACAAAGGGCGAGATCTGCCGCATCATTCTGGAAAGCCTGGCACGCCGATATCGGGAAGTCCTGAGCGGCCTCGAGAATCTCACCGGAAAAAAGATCCGCACCATCCACATTGTCGGCGGCGGCTCGCGCAATGCGCTGCTGAATCAGTTGACCGCGAACGCGACTGGCCGCCGGGTGATCGCGGGCCCCGTGGAAGCCACGGCAGCGGGCAACGCGCTGGTGCAGGCCGTGGGCGCGAGTGAAGTGGCCGATGGCCGCGAGATTCGCGAGATCGTGCGGCGGTCATTCGCGATTGGGGTTTTCGTGCCGCGATAGACTGACGGTAGCTTCCGATGAAATCTTACGATCCTCGTTCGATCCTGCTCAGTGCAGTTGTGTGCGTGAGCGTTCTCCCCGCCGCCGGCCAGACGGCCCAGCTCATCCCAGGCGGTCTCCAGTTCACCAACGGCGAAATCAACGTAAAGGTACTGTTCTATTCTCCGAGCACCGTCCGTGTGCTGAAATGGCCGGCCGGGGGCATCTCGGCAAAGACGAGCCTGTCCGTCGTTTCCCAGCCCGATCTGAGCGTGCACGTGGGGCAGATCGAGGAGACCTCCGAGGTTATCGTGTTCGGCTCGCCGCGTTTTGCCCTGCAAATCGATAAACACACCGGTGGGATTACGTACCTCGGGCCCGACAACCGAACGATCCTGACGGAAACCACCAGCAGCTTCGCGCATTGCCCCATCGAGCGCGAAAAGGCCGCCTTCAGCATCCAGCAGAACTTCACGCTTTCTCCCGACGAAGGCCTGTACGGACTCGGCCAGCATCAATCCGGCTATATGAACTATCGCGGCAGAACCGTGAAGCTGGTGGAGGCCAACACGCAGGCGGTGACGCCGTTCCTGGTCTCCACAGCCGGCTACGGCATCTTCTGGGATAACTATTCGAAGACGATCTTCGCCGACAGCCCCGCCGGCACCTCGTGGTGGTCGGAAGTGGCCGACAACATCGACTACTACTTCATGTACGGCCCGTCGATGGATGATGCCATCGCCGAATACCGGCAGCTCACCGGCCCCGCGCCGATGTACGGCAAATGGGCCTACGGCTACTGGCAGAGCAAGGAGCACTACGCCACGCGCGACGAGCTGCTGGGCATCGCGCAGGAATACCGCAAACGCCGCGTTCCCATCGACGACATCGTGCAGGACTGGAATTACTGGGGCGATAACGACATGTGGGGCGCGATGAGCTTCGACGAAAAGAGGTACCCGCGCCCAAAGGAAATGATCGACGAGCTGCACGCGATGCATTTCCACCTGATGATTTCCATCTGGGCCGGGCTGGGACCCGTGTCGCCCATCTACAAAGACATGCTTGCGCGCGGCTATCTGTATTCGCCCGTCGGCTGGGCCGGCTTCCGCTACTTCGACGCCTACAATCCCGCGGCCGACGACCTCTACTGGAAATACGCCAGCGCCGGGCTGTTTTCGAAAGGCGTTGATGCGTGGTGGATGGATTCCACCGAGCCCGACATCGTCAACGCGCTGACGAAGGAATCGGAAGAGTACGAGATGAAGAAGGTGGAAGACAATCATCTCGGCACCTTCGCGCGATATCTCAATTCGTATCCGCTGGTGGATACCGAGAGCGTCTACCGGCATCAGCGCGCGGAGACCGATCGCAAGCGCGTGTACATTCTCACGCGCTCCACTTTCGCCGGCCAGCAGCGCGCCGCAGCCACCACATGGTCGGGCGACATCGGCGCCGACTGGGGCGTGTACCGCAGACAGATCTCCGCCGGTGTCAACCACAGCATGGCGGGCATTCCTTACTGGACCTTCGATATCGGCGCGTACTCGCTGGGCTGCCAGGGCGGCGTCTTCTCGAACGGCGGGAAGGACCCGGCGTACCAGGAACTGTACACGCGGATGTTCCAGTTTGGGGCATTCTCGCCGATTTTCCGCTCGCACGGTTCGGAGACGCCGCGCGAGATCTGGGAATTCGGCGATTACGCGCCCGTACTGGTGAAGTTCGACAACCTGCGCTACCGCCTGCTGCCGTACATCTACTCGCTCGCCTGGCGCGTCACGCACGATGGCTATTCGATCATGCGCGGCCTGGCCATGGACTTCACTGCCGATCACAAGACCTACGACATCGACGATCAGTTCATGTTTGGTCCGGCGATCATGGTGGCGCCCGTCACCGATTACATGTACCATCGGCCGCCGGAGAACACGGTGCTCGTCGGACCCGAGAACTTTCGCACGAAGGAAGGCAAGCCGGGGCTCGACGCGCGTTACTACTGCGACGACCATTTCGGGAAGCTATGCCACGAAGCGGTGGAGCCCGACATCAATCTCTGGTGGTACACGGGCTGGCCGAGCTTCATCAACGGGCCGAAGTTTTCCATGCGCTGGGAAGGCAAGCTGGTGCCGGCGGTGTCCGGCCCTTATCGCTTCAACCTGAAAAGCTTCGGACCGCGGCACGTGTATCTGGACGGCAAAGAGGTGGCGCACAACTACGATTCCATGGAGTCGCACACGGTGCCGGTGAATCTGGAGGCCGGGAAGGAATACGATTTCGCCTTCGAGACTTCGAACGCGGTGCTGGGCGCGTTCCGGGCGCAGTTGTACTGGAAGACGCCGGAGATTTTCGCGCGCGAGGCGAGACCGGCTGAGCCGCGGCCGAAGACCCGAACGCTGTATCTCCCCTCGGGAACGCCGTGGATCGATTTCTGGACGGGAGAGACGCTCGCGGGCGGAAAGGATGCAACGGTTGACGCACCCATCGACAGGATGCCGCTGATGGTGAGGGCCGGGTCCATCGTCCCGATGGGTCCGTTCATCCAATACTCCACCGAAAAACCGGCCGACCCGATCGAGCTACGAATCTACCCCGGCGCCGACGGCAGCTTCACGCTGTACGAGGATGAGAACGACAATTACGATTACGAGAAGGGCGTGTACGCGACGATCGATTTTCACTGGAGCAATTTGATGCGTCAGCTCCGTATCGGCGCGCGGAAAGGCACGTTCCCGGGCATGCTGCAGCAGCGGACATTCCAGGTTGTCCTCGTCGGCAAAGATCACGGAACCGGCGTGGAAGTCACGGCCAACCCAGACCGCGTCGTCTCGTACGATGGCAAAGAACAGATTGTTCAATTGCCGTTTTGATCGATGAACACCGGCGTCACTGAGACCGGCAGGTGAACGCGGCCATCCTTCACCGTGACTGGCGCTGGCGCGCCCAGGGCATCGGTCGCTGTCGCGTCCGCGAAGCTCCACGGCCAGTCGAACGGAACAGGGGGCTGATCCTCACCGGAGAAAACGTCGCGCTTTTCCCAGACGACAACGAGCGGCTCGCGGTTCGCCCGTTTCACTTCGAACAAGTAAATCGATGGCCGGCCCGGCACCGCGATCCGCTGCACCGATTCCACGCCCGCCAGCGCCTTCGCCATCCGCGCGAACGCATCGGCCAGCGGGTAGCGTTTGGTCAGCGCGCCGCCGTCGTATTCGAGCAGCTTCATCCTCGCGAACATCAGGTGCATGATGTCATCGCGGCGGCGGGTGTCGTGCCAGAGATCCCAGAACATGGTCCTGCGCACGCCGGCCGAAAGTGCCAGCATGTTGCGCATCATCAGGTCGCGCGCCTGCAGCCGCTCCAGCTTCCTTTGCAGCTCGGCGGAACAGCCTTCCATGAACATCTGAGTTTGCGGCGCGAGCGAGCTCATCTTTGCATAGAGCGCCGCGATGTCGCTTTCACCGGCCGCCACCCCGCCGCTCGCCAGCGACTGCGCCCACTTCATCACGATGGACACGTAAGCCAGATTCGGCGCGAACTCGAAAAAGCCCGGCCCGTTGTATTCGGTGCAGATGATGGGCTTCTCGTGGCCGTGGGCGCGCATCATTTCGCGGATGTGTTCGACACGCCAGGGGATGGTGTAAGGGTCGGCGTACAAGCGAAGGTCGAACACGTCGAAAGCGTCCGACGCGTTGGCGATCACGTAGTCGAAGAAATCGACCCCGTATTTCTGAGTCGGGTACTGGAACATCCCCGGCGGATTGAACAACCCGTCGTATCCGCCGGCGACGACAATCGCGTTCGGATCGGCGTCTTTCACCGCTTTGTGAAACACGCGCAACTCTTCGATGAACTCCTCCTTCGTCCCGCTCCAGTAGATGGGATTGTTGGGCTCGGAATCGTTTTGCCAGTAACGAACGCGGCCTTTGCAGTGCAGCACCAGCGCGTGGATGAAACGGTAGTAATCGTCCATGTTCTTCGCGGGCGACGGAGGAAGTATTGCGCTGGCGCGGCGCGTTGCCCACATCGACGACGAGAACACCGCAATCAGTCCCTCGCCAGGGGACTGCAACTGATCCACGAACGCGTCCACCGCGGACCACTCGAACCGGCCCTTTTCGGGCTCCATCTGATTCCAGAACAGGTACACCTTGCTCATTCCAGCGCCGAGCTGGCGCAGTTGCGGCATGTATCGCTCGGCCTTCGTTCCCTGGTAGCCGTAGAGGAATCCCCATGCGATCCCGAAGGGGTTGTCATCGTCCTGCGTCGGTACGGCTCCCATGGCGGACAACGCGCAGAGGGCGGGGACAAACAGCGCGCGGGTCATTACAGATCCAATCTGGCCGATCCGCGCCCGCCGGACAACGCCCTACCGGCGAGCGCCGGGTTGTCACCGGCCAGCGGTTGCCACCGGCCAGCGGGCCACTGCAATACACTGGTTGGCGAGTATGCTCCGAATCTCCGATGAAACCGCGCACAACCGCCGCGCCCGGCGTCCCGTCTCCGTCTCCGATGGCGCACGCCTCCGCGGCCTGTGCGCTCGTCTTGCACGCGCAACCATGCCGTTGCTCATTGCTCTGCCCCTGCTGGCACAGCCGCCGGCGCCTTCACAGGACCCGGCGCCCACGCCACCCATGGGCTGGAATAGCTGGGACGCCTGGGGCATGACCATCGACGAAGCCGGCGTGCGCGCCACCGCCGATTACATGGCCCAGCATCTGAAGAAATTCGACTGGCAGTACGTAGTGATCGATGAGGGCTGGTTCATTCCGAAAGCCGACATGGGCCCGCATCCGAATATCGCCCACTTCACGATGGACGCAGGCCGCCTGATCCCCGCACCGGATCGGTATCCCTCCGCCGCCAACGGCGCCGGCTTCAAACCGCTGGCCGATTACATCCACTCGCTCGGCCTGAGGTTCGGCATCCATCTGGTGCGCGGCATCAACCGTGCGGCCGTGGCGCAGAACGTGGCCCTCGCCGATTCCGATTTCCACGCCGCGGACGCAGCCAACAAAGTCGACACCTGCCCGTGGAACGCGGACAACTACGGCGTGAAGGACACGCCGGCGGGTCAGGCTTTCTACGATTCCGCCGTGAAGCTCTACGCGGGCTGGGGCGTCGATTTCCTCAAGGTCGATTGCATCTCCGATCACCCCTACAAAGGCGACGAGATCCGCATGATCTCGCTGGCCATCCGCAAGACCGGGCGGCCCATCGTGCTCAGCCTGTCGCCCGGTCCCACCGCCGTCGAACACGCCGCGGAGGTCCGCCGCTACGCGCAGATGTGGCGCATCTCCGACGATTTCTGGGATCACTGGGGACCGTGGCCGAAACACGAATGGTCGCAGGGGCTGCAGGCGCAGTTCGCCGCCGCTTCAAAGTGGGCGCGTTATTCAGAACCTGGGCACTGGCCGGACGCGGACATGCTGCCGCTCGGATATCTTGGTCCGCATCCAGGCGAAGGCGAGCCGCGGCACTCGATGTTCACCCACGACGAGCAGCGCACCCTGATGACGCTGTGGTCCATCTGCCGCTCGCCGCTGATCATGGGCGGCAATCTGATGGAGCTGGACCGCTGGACCCTGGCGCTGATCACCAATCCGGAAGTGATCGAGGTCAACCAGCACTCGCGCGAGAACCACGCCGCGGTCAGCACCGACGACACGGTGTTGTGGACCGCTCTCGCTTCGCCGGGGAACGCCCGCTACGTCGCCGTCTTCAACGTGAGCGACCGAATCCAGACGGTGGAATACCATTGGGGAGAAGCTGGCTTCAGCAAGGCGCCGCGGACGGTCCGCAACCTTTGGGAGCGCCGCGACACGAGCGCCGGTGACTCGCTCAGCGTAACGCTCGCTCCGCACGCTTCCGTGCTCTACCGGATTTCGGAGTAACCGATGCGAACTACAAGACTGTTGGCCGCGATGGCTCTGGCCGCGACGTGCGCCGGCGCACAATCGCTGGAACGGCCGGTTCCCCGCATCGTCGAAAAGCAGGGCCGCCATGCCCTGCTGGTGGACGGCGCGCCGTTTCTGATGCTGGGCGCGCAGGTGAACAACTCGAGCGCGTGGCCGGCCATGCTGCCGAAAGTCTGGCCGGCGATCGAATATCTGCACGCCAACACCGTGGAGATGCCGGTCTACTGGGAGCAGTTCGAGCCGCAGCCGGGACGATTCGATTACAGCGTCATGGACGCGCTGCTCGCCGCCGCGCGAGAGCACCACGTGCGCCTCGTCCTGCTCTGGTTTGGCACGTGGAAGAACGGCAGCTCGCACTACCTGCCCGAGTGGATGAAGGCGCAGCCGGCGCGCTATCCGCGAATGCTGAACGCAGAGGGGCGGCCGGTGGATTCGCCGTCGCCTTTCGCCGAAGAGACGCGGAAGGCCGACATTCACGCATTTTCCGCGTTGATGCGCCATCTGAAGCAGACCGATCCACTGCACACCGTGCTGATGGTGCAGGTGGAGAACGAGGCGGGAACCTGGGGCGCGGTCCGCGATGATTCGCCCGCGGCGCAGAAGGCGTTCGACGCGCCGGTGCCCGCCCAACTGCTCAACGCGCTTCACAAGCCGGCAGGACAAGCGAACTGGCAGCAGACCTTTGGCGACGATGCCGAGGAGTTCTTCCACGCCTGGTTTGTGGCCCGCTACATCGAGCAGGTGGCCGCCGCGGGCAAAGCCGCGTACCCGCTGCCGTTGTATGCCAACGCCGCGCTGCGCGATCCGCTGAAGCCGGGCCGCCCGCCCAGCTACGAAAGCGGCGGACCGACCGACAACGTGATCGTCATCTGGAAGGCCGCTGCGCCGTCGCTGGATCTGGTGGCGCCGGATATCTACATGGGCGACAGCCCACGCTATCTCGCCGTCCTCGATCTCTATGCCCGGCCCGACAACGCGCTTTTGGTGCCCGAAACCGGCAACAGCGTCGACTTCGCGCACTACTTCTTCGCGGCGCTGGGCCACGGAGCCATCGGATTTTCGCCGTTCGGCATGGATTACACCGGCTACTCCAACGCCCCGCTCGGAGCAACCCGGATCACCGAGGAGTCGCTGGCTCCGTTCGCGCTGAACTACAAGCTGGCGGGGCCGATGGATCGCGAAATCGCCCGGCTCAATTTCGAAGGCAGGTTGCAGGCGGTCTCGGAGGAGAAGGGCAAGTCCACGCAGGCGCTGTCATTCGGAAGGTGGCAGGCCATCGTGAAATACGGGCTTCCGCAGTTCGGGTCCGGCGACCACCCGGCGGGCAATCCCGAGCCGACCGGCGGGGCGCTGGTCGCGCAGCTCGGCGACAACGAATTCCTGGTTGCGGGCATTCACTGCCGTGTGGACTTTCAGCTTGCCGACGCGGCCGGAAGGCAACGCCAGTTCCTTCGCGTGGAAGAAGGCGCGTATGAGAACGGCGCGTTCCACGCCCTCCGCATCTGGAACGGAGATCAGACCGACTGGGGCCTGAACTTCACGTCCGCGCCCCAGGCGCTGCGGGTAAAGCTGGGCACGTATTAAGCGCGCCATTTCGTACATTCGGTCGCGTATTCCTGCGCAACCACTCCCTCACGGTCGTGGCTCGGTTTGGAGCCGCGCGCGTCAGCAAGCGGTTCCACAATACGCGACCGAACTTCTGAAACGGCGTACTAAGGCTTGGCCGAGGTCTGCGTGTTCGTCGAGGTGTCCTTCTTTGCCGAATTCTCCGTCTTCGTTGCGGTCGAATCGAAAAAGGTGGTGATGGCAGTCATGACCGAATGAACGCCGTCCGCCCCACCCGCCAGAAGGGCGGCCGAAAGGGCCATGTCAACGTCGGTGAAGAAATAGTATTGTGGCGACGTGAGAAACCCGGCGGGGAGCGTCTTCGATGTCGCGTCAAAGAAAGGTCCCAGCGCTCGCACCCCGGCCATGCTGGCCAGAACCGACAACGCAAGTGAAACGGCAAAGGCATATTGCTGCGTCTGGCTCCGGTAATCGTCCAGCTTGTCGGAGGCGTCCTTCAGTTTGGCCGCGTCGCTCTCGGTTGGCGGGTTGGCAGCCGCGGCCTTGACCGCATCCACAGCCCTCGAGAGCTTGGTTGCCGTGCCGTCGCGCCACGGACTAATCAAAATCTCCACCGCTCGTTCAATCACGGCGGCGGCCACCGCCAGCGGCGCCAGTTTGCCGGCCAGAGCCGACACGTCGACTGTCAGATTGATGGCGTTCCACGGCAACGGCAGCCTGGCGAAGATAATCACCGCCAGAATCGCCAGCGCCATCGAGACGAAGACAGGCCAATACCGGCTGAATACGGACTGCGATGCTCCCGTCGGCTTTCCGATTGCGGGCGAGGCCATTGTCGAATTCCCTCCTCTTCAGGATTCCGGTTTTCCAG
>Ga0326727_10005532_pt1 | contig 35989 bp, 34 predicted proteins | sample MB2enrmetagenome_FD_207643 | JGI IMG/M metagenome (GOLD analysis project Ga0326727, IMG submission 207643) | Lab enriched peat soil microbial communities from McLean, Ithaca, NY, United States - MB29MY | ecosystem: Environmental > Terrestrial > Soil > Wetlands > Peat | place: USA: New York...
GTGGAGTAGAAGGCGTCCAAGGTCACAAATTTCAAGAATGCGCCATGCATGTCTGTGGTGTTCTCAACTTCGATGAACTCCGTTGGCATCCTGCGCTCGTTGAACCAGATGACATCTACCGTAGCAGCACGCCGAACTACGTCTTCGTATGTGAACGGGTAAATTTCATCCACCGTAACCATATCACCGAGGGGTTTCCCAAGAAATGATTTCCCCCGGTCTTGCTTCGGCACGAATGTCTGCTGTTTCCTGAGGTTGCCGAGTTCCACAAGTAAGCCTTGATAGTAAGTGTGGTCACTTTCAGGTTTCGGCTTCGACTTGAGGTCTGCTGGTAGCTTATCCTTCGCTTCAAGTAGCGCCCACAAGCCCGGGCGAATTCTAAAGAAAAATCGTGCGTCTTGGACGATGCGGTTGATCGACTTGAAGGGTGTTTTCGTCTTCCATTCGACCCCCGGAATCTTCAGTGCCTCTTGGTAGAGTTTGCCGAGCGTGGCATAGCCGCCGTTGGCGCGCATCACTTCGCTAACTGCCTCGTGCTGTTTCATAAGGGACGCGCGGCATGGTAAGGCCATGCGACCGAAAGCACACCCAAAAAAACGCGGCTCTGTCCGAGGGAAGGGCAACGATTAATTTCCGACCGGCCGTGTCCTTCGGCGGTGTCAGGCGAGCAAGTTTGCGGGCGATTGGGGATTTTGGTTTTGGATCGGATCTCTGATCCTGCCGCACGTTGTACGCGGCTTTTGCACCCACACGACTCCAGCGCCGCTTGTCTGCCATCTGGGTGGATCGATCCCTATTCTGGCAAAAGGATCAAGATCCATTTCAGATTGATGATGCCGCGGTCGGCGGACGGGGCGGAGGGGCCGCGCGGAAGCGCGGCCCTCCGAATGCCGACGGAAGGGGCAACCGGGCCGGTTGCCCTACAATTCGGGAAGAGGCGGTGGGGCGGTGCGTTAGTCTTCGCCGCGAAGTCATCAACCGACGGCTTGCCTGTAAAATCGGCGGGTCTCAGGAGTCAGTGATTTGACGTTGCCCGTGGGCTGCAACATCGGCGCGTATTTGTCGCCGGGCGTGCATTCGATGTCGTCCCAGTCGATAACAACGACCCGAACATCACGCCTGTTCGCCGCGACGCTCTGCACGACTCCACCATGAACCTCAACGATCACGTTTGTCATGGGAACGCTTATGCCCGAACGATGACTGTTTATCTACAGACTAGAAGTAGCACGGTGGTTTGAGGAGAGGGCGGGAAGCGGCCACGACGGAGCGGCGGCAACCGGGCCGGTTGCCCTACAATAAAGCAAGCGGTCAGGCGGTGGCGGGGGCGACGGGGATGGGGGGCGAGTATTGGGCGTCGCCGAAGCCGAGGATGGGATAGAAGATGAACGGGAGGAAGATCAGGCCGACGGCAAATCCGCCGCCTTTACCGAAGCGTCCGGCGAAGGCCACGACGGCGATAATGGCGAAGACGACGCCGACGATGGGTATGAGCATGAGGAGCAGCCACCAGCCGGGTTTGCCCGCCGCCTTGAGGAGGACGTACATGTTGTAGATGGGAATCAGGACGGCCCAGCCGGGTTGTCCCGCTTTGACGAACGCTTTCCACATTCCCGCGACGACGAGGACCACCAAGGCCAACCAGAAACCGGCGAAGAGCAAACCGAACAATGCAGGTATCATAGGCGCGTTCTCCTGTTCGTCTGGGCGCAGCATAGACGGTACGGTGCGGAAGTCAAGCGCGGGGGAGGGGTGGTGAAGGGCAGAAGAGGCGCACGGCGACAGAGTGCCGTGGCTACAATGGCTATCGATACGGCGCACATGGGGTAAACACCCCATTGCCGGCGGATGACGGTACCGCATAGTCTCACTCTCCAATAGTGCGGGGACAGGAGTTGTTGCTTATCTGGGGGCTCTTCACCCCCCACCTCCTTGGTAGCAGTTCCTGTCCACGGGTTTACAATCTGATGGGATTCCAACCCCGACAAAGGATGTCGGGGCGGTTCGACCGACGCCACAAACCACTGACGCGGCGTATCGCTTGGGACAGGCGACGCTGCACCGCGACGAGGCGCCAGATCCGACAGAACCTCACAGCAATCGGCGCTGGGTGTCGTCGTGGACGAGGTCGGAGACGGGGCGGTGGAGGCGGGTGCGGCGTTGTTCCATGACGAACTTGTCCATCTCGGATTCGACGGGGGACGGATAATTGCCCGTGTAACAGGCGGTGCAGAATTCGTTCGCGCGGAGGCCGGTGGCGGCGATCATCCCGTCGAGCGTGAGGTAGCCGAGGGAATCGGCGCCGAGGAAATCGCGGATCTGTTCCAACGAGTTGTTGGCGGCCATCAATTCTTTGCGGGTCGGGAAATCGATACCGTAGGCGCAGGGCCATTTATGCGGCGGGCAACTGACGCGCATGTGGACCTCTTTCGCGCCCGCCTCGCGCAGGGTGCACACACGCGCGCGGGCGGTCGTGCCGCGGACGATCGAGTCGTCCACCACGACGACGCGTTTGCCGGCGACCATTTCCTCGATGAGATTGAGTTTCACGCGGACGCCGAAATCGCGGATGAGTTGGCTGGGCTGGAGGAACGTGCGACCGACGTAATGATTGCGGACGAAGGCGTTGCCGAAGGCGACCCCGCTTTCCTCGGCGTACCCCATCGCGGCCCAATTGCCGCTGTCGGGCACGGGAATCACGAGATCGGCCTGGACGGGATGCTCGCGGGCGAGCTGGCGGCCAAGGTTGATGCGGACCTGCGCGACGTTTTTGTTGTAGATGTCGCTGTCGGGGCGCGCGAAATACACGAACTCGAAAATGCAGAAGGCGTGCGGCTGCTGGGTGTCGGCCCAGGGATTGACGGAGCGCAGGCCGTTCTTGTTGATGACGATGATTTCGCCGGGCAGGATGTCGCGAACGTACTCGGCGTGAATCAGGTCGAGCGCGCAGGTTTCGCTGGCGAGCACCCAGGCCGCGCCACCTTCGCTGCCGTCATCGTTCGGAGTCGGCAACCGGCCGAGCACGAGGGGACGAAAGCCGAAAGGATCGCGTACGCCGATGAGTTCGTCCTCGCCCATGATGACGAGGGAGTACGCGCCCTGAATCCTGCGCATGACGGCTTCGAGCGAGTGGGCGCGGTCTTCGCCGGTGGGGCGGGCGAGCAGGTGCAGGATGATTTCGCTGTCGACGGTCGTCTGGAAGATGGAGCCTTGCTCCTCGAGCTCGGCGCGGAGACGCGCGGCATTGGTGAGGTTGCCGTTGTGGCCGATGGCGATCTGGCCGCAGGCACAATCCACGACGAGCGGCTGGGCGTTCTCGAGGTTGGAACTGCCGGTGGTCGAATAGCGGACGTGTCCGATGGCCAGTTGGCCGGGCAACGAGCGCAGGATGTTTTTGTCGAAGACCTGGCCGACGAGGCCCATGCCCTTGAAGGTGCGGAGGTCGACGCCATCCGAGGCCGAGATGCCCGCGCTTTCCTGGCCGCGATGCTGCAACGCGTAGAGTCCGTAATATGTCAACTCCGCGGCATTCGGGTGCCCGTAAATCCCAAACAAGCCACAATAATGCCGTGGCCGCGTGCTGTGTTCCGGGTTCATTGCTCGGTCAACTCGCGTCGACGATGCTCGGATCGTCGAACGTACCGCCTCCGACGGAATCCATTAGACCAACGGACGGCAAATAGCAAGGCGCAACGCCCCGGTGGGGAGGATTATCTTGGTTGACGGAATGACAGCTCTTGCGGACCGGACCGGCCGTCTAGGCCGAGGCGGTCGCAGAAGCATCCGCGGCCGGATTGCTGTCCAGAATTTCTTTCAACGTCTTCAACAGGTCGGCGTTGCTAAACGGCTTGGGAATGAACCGCTGGACACCTTCGCGGAAATCGGAGGGCAATTCGTTGGAACTCACGCCGGAGACCGCCAGCACTTTTGCGTTCGGACTCAGTTTGCGCAGGAATTGGAGCGTCTCCGCGCCATTGAAACGCGGCATGTTGAAATCGAGCAGCACGGCGCCGATGTCAGCCCCCGCGTAACGCACCATGTCGAGCCCCTTCGGACCATTGCTGGAGGCGAGCACATTGTACCCCTCGCCCGTAAGCACCGAGCGCATGGTGTCCAGGAAACTCGGGTCGTCATCAATGATCAGAATGGTGGCTTTCGGTTCGGCGGTGTCTGCGGGGTGTCTCGCCCGCGGCTCTTGCGCAGTTGCCCGCGAGCCATCCTTCCCGAACAACGCAACAGCGGCGCCAAAAATTCCCATATGCTTTTCCTCTCACTCTTACTGCGCGATTTCCCGGTGCTTGATGCACCACCCCTCGAAATAGTGCAGGGTTTGTGCCAAGGAGCCAAGAGTGATCGAAGAAGGGGAATAGGCTCAGTCTCTTTACGATATGATCGGCCACCGTTTGTGTAAGAAGCTTGCGCTTAGACGCTTGCGTCGGCAATTCTGGGCGACAATGGAGGCCGTGATAAGTAAGGAAACGCGTACCGCTCATCTGGCAGTTCGACTATTGCCCGATAAGAACAACCGAGCCCTCGGGGGATGGTGCGCCGCCCGCGCGCTCAACGGTCACCGCAAATTTGTCAATGCAAGCCGTGTCCTTCGCCAGCTTGACTTGGAATGCGCCGTGGCCCGAATCGTCAGTCCAGCCGATGCCTGCCGCGACGGGTGGTTCGCTCCCGCAGATCGCCCAGAGTTCCAAACATTTCCCCTGGCTCTGTTGGACGGGAGAACAATTCGAAACGACCATAAACCCCGTTTTCCTGCCCCCATTCCAATACACCTTGGCGACGGCCTTGCTCTCGCCTTTGGGGTCGACGAGCGGCGCCACGCGAGTGGAGGGATCCATGAAAAGATCGAGCGACGAAGTTTGCTCGTCCATCTTTTTCTGGAGCGCCGCAGTTTGCAGGTTCTCCTGCTCGAGTTGCTCGCGCATCCGATCCGCCGCCCGCAGCAAGCCATCCTTTTCATCCGCCAGTTGTTTGTTGGCGGCGCGCAACGCATCCAGGTCATGCTGCTGCTCGATGTTCTTCGTGTGAAGCTGGTCGATCTTCCCGCCAAACTCCTTGCTCTGGACTTCGAGGCGGCGGCTGAGATCGGCCAGACCGCCTTGTTGCTGCTTGTCTTTGGCGAGCAGATTATTGTAGGCGTCCGTCGTTGCCTGAAGCTGGTGCGTCACGGTTTCAAGTTGAACGTTCATGTTCATCAACACAACGGCAAGCGCCGCCGCCGCGGCCCACGGGACGAGCCGGACGATGAGTGCGCCAAGATTTACGCCAGGTTGTTTCGCGCGCTGGGCGGGAACAACCACCGGCGCGGCTGCGGCGGCCGGCTGGGGCCGCCGGCCCTCGTCAATCGCGGCCGCAATTCGATCGTACGAGTCCGGCGACGGTTTTGCCGATGGCGCCGCCAGGGCAATCTGATCGGCGACCGCCTGATACTGGGCCAACTCCGCGAGGCATCGTTCGCGGTTCTCGGCGAGGTACCGCTCAAAATTGTGCAACTCGTCGCCGTCGAGCGCGCCGACGACATAGAGCGGGAGCATCTCGCGAAATGCCTCGTGCGTCATGAGCTGTGCTCCCCTTTGCCGGCCGCGCCTCCCAGTTGCTCGCGTAGCCGCATCATGCCGTTCCGCATCCGCGTCTTCACCGTGCCCAGCGGCTGGCTGAGTTGTTGGGCAATTTCAAATTGGGTCAATCCACCGAAATACGCCATCTCAATGGGCACGCGCTGCTCGGACGGCAACGATTTCAGTGCATGGCGAACCGTCCGTTGCGCTTCGGACGCCAGCGCCTCATCAGCCGGCGTCGTCGCTTCCGCGGTTTGCGAAGTGTCCTTCGCCACGGATTCGGTAACACGGGCGCGCGTCTTGCGCGACCGGAGCCGGTCGATGGCCCGACTGCGGGTCAGCATGATCAACCACCCCAGCGGTTTGCCCCGCCCTTCGTCGAACGAGCCCGCCGTTCTCCAAATCTGGACGAAGGCTTCTTGCAGCACGTCCTCCGCCTCGGCGCGGTCGGAGAGAACCCTCAACGCCAAAGCAAACAGCACGGCGCTATGGCGCGCGTACAATTGCCGGAGCGCCTCCTTGTCGCCGGCGGACACGGCGCGCAACAACGCGCGGTCGTCCGCCCCCCCTGTCGATGACGTATTCACGCGATCCTGACCATCGGGCATGGGCGGACTGTAGCAATCGCGCCAGAGCCTTGCTAGTGAAAAAGTTCCCCAGACGTCGCAGGAAACGAATGACTCATTGAGATGCATACAAAATGTTCATCAGGGCGTTTGTGCCGCCCGCTCTCGACGGTGACCGGTATCGTCCACGTCGGCTCGGCAGTGAATACGACCGGCACGGTGCGCCAACCGATGGGCCTCGGTCGCTCGTGACGCGCACGCTCGAAACGCCGCTTTCGCGACCCGGACGGTATTCTTGATCCTCTCATTCCAGGAATACTACGGATGCGGCCCGGATCATGGATTGCCGACGGGGAAGAGCTTCGGAAAGGCACGGTGGCCACTCAGGTTTCCATCAGACGCCCGATGGCATTCCACCAAACGTCCCGCAGCTCGGCCACGTCCCACGACAACTCGCCGCGGCGCGTATGGATTGTCAACGCATTGCCCCCCGTCGCGCCCAAAACGGTCACAGGAAACGCGGCCTGCGCGATTCGTTCGACGTTTTCGGGTGCGCAACTCACAATCACTCGTGATTGCGTTTCCCCAAACAGCGCCGCATCCAACCTTTTCCCGATCGCCCCCAGATCGATGTTCGCGCCCACCATCGCGTCGCCGTTCGTCAGGCAACACTCGGCGAGCGCCACGGCCAGGCCGCCTTCGCTGCAATCGTGGGCGCTCTTCACCCAGCCCCCGCGAATGATCTCCAGCGTGAAATCCGACAGCCGTTTTGCGAACGCCAGGTCCATCCGCGGCGCTCGCCCCGTCTTGAGCCCGTGAATCCGTTTCAAATACTCGCTCCCGCCGAGTTCGTCGCCAATCTCCCCGATCAACAACACCGCATCGCCCGCGCCCTTGAACCATTGCGTGGTGATGTGTTTCGGATCGTCAATCAATCCCAGCATCCCGATCGTCGGCGTCGGGTCGATCGCGCCCGCGGGGGATTCATTGTAAAAACTCACGTTCCCTCCCGTCACCGGCGTGTGGAACACATTGCACGCCTCGCAGATCCCCTCGATGCACCTGCGAAATTGCCAGAACACTTCCAGTTTCAACGGGTTGCCAAAATTCAAATTGTCCGTCACGGCCAATGGGCGCGCGCCACTGCACACCAGGTTCCGCACCGCTTCCGCGACCGCGATCTTCCCGCCTTCCAGCGGATCGAGGTAACAATACGTCGCGTTGCAATCGGTCGTGAACGCGATGTGTTTCTCCCCATTCTTGCCCGACGCCCCCAGGTCCGGCCGGCTCAAGTTGATTCGCACCACCGCCGCGTCGCTACCGGGCGCGACGATCGTCCCGTGTTGCACCATGGTGTCGTATTGCCGATACACCCAGTTCTTCGACGCGATGCTCGGCGATGCGAGCAACTTGACCAACACGTCCTCCAAATCATCCGGTTCAACAACGCTCCGCATGTCAAATTTCGCGTGGAGAGTTTCCCATTCCGGTTGTTTCGCCTCGCGATAGTACACCGGCGCGTCCACGGCCAGTTGTTTGGCCGGTATCTCCGCCGCCACGTCGTGGCCGACCTTCACCCGCATCACGCCGTCACCCGTCACGCGGCCAATCGTCACGCCGTGCAGGTCCCATTTGTTGAAAATCGCCTCGACCTCCTTCTCGCGTCCCCGCTGCGCGATCAACAACATGCGCTCCTGCGATTCGCTCAGCATGATCTCGTACGGCGTCATCCCCGTCTCGCGTTTCGGGACAAGATCGAGGTCGATCTCGTTGCCCGTGCCGCCCCGGCTCGCCGTCTCGCATGTCGAACACGTCAACCCCGCCGCGCCCATGTCCTGGATGCCGACCACCAGCCCGTCCGTCCGCATCACCTCCAGGCACGCTTCCAACAACAGCTTCTCCATGAACGGGTCGCCCACCTGCACCGCCGGCCGGTCCCGTTGCGATTCCTCGGTCAGTTCCCGCGACGCAAACGCCGCTCCGGCGAGCCCGTCCCGACCCGTGGCGCTGCCGACGTAGATAACCGGGTTCCCCACGCCCGCCGCCTTGCCCCGCTTGATCTGGTCGTGACGCAAAATCCCCAGCGAGAGCGCGTTGACCAGCGGGTTGCCGTTGTAGCACTCGTCGAAGTATACCTCCCCGCCGACCGTCGGGATCCCGATGCAATTGCCGTAATGCGCAATCCCCGCCACCACCCCGGCAAATAACTGACGGTTCTGTGCATAAGTCGCGGTTTCCACTTCACCTTGACCTTCTCCCATGGGGGGCGCGACCGAAGGCATTCCCCTCTCCCCCTCGGGGGAGCCGAGTCCGCGAGACGCCGCTGTCGTTTGCGGCAAAGGGTTAGGGTGAGGGGTTCTTGAATTAGGTCCAATCGGCCCGAACCGCAACGAGTTCATATTGAGAATCGGTCGCGCGCCCATCGTGAAGATGTCGCGGATGATCCCGCCCACGCCTGTCGCCGCGCCCTGGAACGGCTCGACCGCGCTCGGGTGATTGTGCGACTCGATCTTGAACGCGATCGCCCAGCCGTCGCCAATGTCCACAATCCCCGCGTTCTCCTCCCCCGCCTTCACCAGAATGAACGGCGCCTCCCGCGGGAATTTCTTCAGTTCGGGCCGCGAGTTCTTGTAGCTGCAATGCTCGCTCCACATCACCGAAAAGATGCCCAACTCGGTAATATTCGGCGCGCGTCCGAGAATCTTCTTGATTCGCTCGAACTCGTCGGCCGTGATCCCGTGCCGCGCGATGATCTCGGGCGTTATAACCACGTCATTTTTCATTCAATCGGCGCACTCTATAGCACCCATACCCCCCAAACGAAGCCAATTTTGGACAAACAAAGCCATGAGACAAAACGGCGCAGTTCTTCGCAAAAGCACCTGTGGCTCAACGAGATACGAAAGCGCTGGCAATTCAAAAAGTTGGCTTTGTTTTGCCGATTTAACATTTCCCACACCTCCCACCCCCCGCGAGCCATCCGGAGGCAGAACCTCTTCCCCAAGTCGCCGCCTGGCGGTTTGCCGCATCGTTTGGAGGGCCACGTTTACCCCGACTCTGAGGCCGGGGCTCCGTCGTGGCTGCTCGTTACGGCCTCCTCTTTCCCTCGCGCTCAAATCTTGCATTTCGCGCCGCGCGCCATTACAACTTGCCTTCATACAGAGGATAATGATATGCGAGATTGTATCGCATGTCAAATCGTATATTACAAGGATTCAGGTGACCCATGAGCGACTTCGCCGATAATCTCCGCACCCTGATGGCCAAACGCGGCTGGAACCAACTGCAGGCCGCCGCCGCCCTCTCCGTCAGCCAGGCCAATATCAGCCGCTGGCTCAGCCAGAACCACGAACCGTCCGCCGACGTGCTCATCCGCATCGCCAACGTGTTCGGCGTCACGCTGGAGGAACTCCTCCGCGCGCCCGGCCCGGCCCGGCGCCCCCCCCGCGCCGAGTTCGACACCACCCTCTGGACCACCCGCTGGTTCCGTCAGCTCCGACTCACCTGGCAACGTTCCCCGAAAGAACGCCGCCGCATCGAGACCGCCCTCGACCTCGCCTGGCCCAATCAAAAACCCGACATCCTCGCCTGGCTGAATAAGAAGTAGGTAAGCACGGCCCGTCGTTGTAGAGGCGCTTTTTACCCCGAATCCTTTTCGGGGCTGTGAAGCGCCTGCCGTCTTCCGATTCGGCCGGGTTTTCCGTCGCTGTAGGGCACCCAACTGCGCTTATAGACAACCCGAACAACAACTATGGCGAAACGTGTGGCTAGGAAGTTGACGCGTTCTTTTGTCGGATCATGTCAATCCTCTTCCAAAAGTCCTTGATGTATTCGCGGTCATGATCAAGTAAAGCCCTCTTGCGAAACTCTTCGGGAAGTCCCGGATTATCCCTTGCCATTTGCCGTACTCTTGCTGACATCTTTTCATCGTACCAGGAGTTGTCGGCCCCTATAAAAAACATTCCGTTCTTTACTTCACCAACATAAATACACAAGCCTTGCTGTTTCCATAGGCGCTCTCTTGCCAATCGTGTATGTTTGCATGGCACTCCTAAGTCGGCAGCCACCATTTCCAAAAGCGTGTGGTGCTCCTGAACGATACGACTGACAGGAAAGGAAAAGACACGCACCTCATCGGCGTAGCGGCCAGATCCACAGTCAGGGCACACCTCAACGTATTCAATGCGGTCCACACTGAGAAACCACAATGCGCAGAGCCCGAGTAGCAAGCCAGCACCACTCAATATTAGACTCTTCTTCCGCTTCCCGCTCATTTGTGTCCACTGGAATTAGCGCGCGAATCCCATTAAACGCCTGCTGCAACCCCGAGGAAAGCCCAAACTCGCCGCCGAGTCTTGCCGCCCACGTTTGCCACTGATACACTCCCGTCCGCCGATGACAACACACTTGCCGTTCACGCCGATCTTCCATAAGCCGCTTCATCCCGATTTTTCGGTGCCGTCTCCATTTGGTATCCACCATGATTAAGACCATCATGTTCGATATGGGCGGTGTCGTGGTCCATACGGACTTCGACGCGCTCTACGCAAAGTTCGCTTCCCGAATGCGAATCCCTCCGGAATTTGTCACGAATTATCGCGACAAGCATGCGCCCGACCTGACGTTGGGCCAGACGACCTGGAAACACTTCCAGAAGGACATGGAAAAAGCCGTCGGTCGTCCGCTCCCCACCTTCAACAAAATCTGGCTGGAAGAAGGCTTGAAGGCGCGAACCAACAACGAACCGTTGCTGGAGATCATCGCCACGCTGAGAAAACATTACTCGGTCGGGGTCGTCACCAATCTCACCGAAGGCCGATGGCTCATTGACAAGAAGACCAAAATCTACGCCAATTTCGACTACACCGTCCTGTCCTGCCGGGACCACCTGAAGAAACCCGATCCGGCCTTCTATCATCTGGCCCTGACGAAGGCGTCCGCCAAGCCCGACGAAGCCATTTTCGTCGATAACAAGACGGAATACATTGTCGGAGCCGAAGAACTCGGCATCAAAACCATCATGTACTCCGATAACGCGCACCTGTTGAAAAACCTCCAACAGTTTGGCGTCAGTGTTTGAGCGGCGTCTCACCGCGACAGCCAACAACCTTCTCGACAGTCTCGCCGCCTTGTCACAAACTCACGCTCACGGAACGAAACCATGGACTTCTCCAAAAACCGCTACGATTCGATGCTGTACCGCCGCTGTGGCCGCAGCGGCTTGAAACTTCCCGCCATCTCGCTCGGCTGTTGGCACAACTTCGGCGAACACGCCAACCACGACGAGGCCCGCAAGATGTTGCGCCGCGCGTTCGACCTCGGCATCACCCACTTCGATCTCGCCAACAATTACGGCCCGCCCGCGGGCAGCGCCGAGGAATTCGTCGGCAATGTTCTCGGCCAGGATTTTCAAGCTCATCGGGACGAACTCATCATCTCGACCAAGGCCGGCTATTACATGTGGCCGGGACCCTACGGTGAATGGGGTTCACGCAAATATCTGCTCGCGAGCCTCGACCAGTCCCTTGATCGTCTCGGACTCGATTACGTGGACATCTATTACTCGCATCGGCCCGACAACGATACGCCCCTCGATGAAACCATCGGCGCCCTCGACTCCGCCGTCCGCCAGGGCAAGGCGCTCTACGTCGGCATCAGCAGTTACAACGGCGCCATGACCGAAGCCGCCATGAAAATCGCCCACGAGTTGCGCACGCCCCTCATCATCCACCAGCCCGCGTACTCGATGCTCAACCGCTGGATCGAACCCGACGTCCTCCCGCAAACGCGCCGGTTCGGTCTCGGCGTAATCGCGTTCTGCCCGCTGTCGCAAGGGTTGTTGACCGACAAATACCTCAAGGGCATCCCGAAAGATTCACGCGCCGCCAGCGCCGACGGTTTTCTCCGGCCCGAACACGTCACACCCGAGGCCGTTGCGAAGGTTCAGGAGTTGAGCATGATCGCCCAGCATCGCGGTCAAACCATGGCGCAGATGGCCCTCGCCTGGGTGTTGCGCGATGAAGCCGTGACCAGCGCCCTGATTGGCGCCAGCCGCGTCAGCCAGATCGACGACAACGTCGCCGCCCTCGCCAACCTGAAATTCTCCCCGGACGAACTGCAAGACATCGACCACATCCTCGGTGCCTAAACACCTGATGCAACGGTCATCGCAGTCGACGACATCGGTCGGGAAGGGGACGTCTTTCAGCCGCCAAAATCGATAACAATGTGGCGCCTTCAAATCGCGGCGTTTCAACCGCAGCCGCCTTGATTTTCAAGGGCGGCAGCGGAATGGGGCTGGCGGCAATTCGGTTGCTAAATCGGCGTTCTTGTAGTATAGGTTATGCTTCTGTTACGCGCGTGAGAATCAATTGCCACATCTGCGGAGCCGCAGACCACAGATGGAACCAGCGGGGGAAATTCTCGCGCTGCTTGCGTCGTGTCGTTGTGCTGGCGGCCCTGCTGCCGTGGCTGCGCGCGAGCGCCCAGCAGACCCCGGCCCCACAAGTCCTCGCCGGTCACGTGCCGAAGGTGGTGAACGAGTGGCGCCTGTCGCCGGTCGGGCGCTTGCCCGCCACGCAGCGGTTGCCGCTGGCCATCGGCTTGCCCCTGCGGAACAACGCCGCGCTCGCCGCGTTGCTCCAGCAGCTTTACAATCCGGCCAGTCCGAATTACCGTCACTATCTGACGCCCGCCCAATTCGCCGAGCGGTTTGGGCCAACGCCGGCGGATTACCAGGCGCTCATCGATTTCGCCGGGGCCAACGGGCTGCGGATCACCGGCACGCATCCAAACCGCGTCATCCTCGACGTGGATGGGTCGGTCGCCGACATCGAACGCGCGCTGCATGTGACGCTGCGCGAGTACCAGCACCCGCAAGAGGCGCGGACGTTTTACGCACCGGATGCCGAGCCATCGCTCGACCTGACGGTGCCCGTGTTGCACATTGCCGGTTTGGATAATGTTTCACTGCCGCATCCCAACCTGCGGGTCGGGCCCGCCGCGCCGGCGGGCCACGTCGTCCCCCAGGCCGGCGCAGAAGGCGGTGAATACATCGGCAATGATTTTCGGGCCGCGTACGTGCCCGGGTCACGGCTCTACGGCACCGGTCAATCCGTCGCCCTGCTGGAGTTTGACGGCTATTACGCCAGCGATATCACGCATTATGAAGCGTTGGCCGGTTTGCCGGCGGTGACGCTGACGAACATCCCCATCAACGGCGGTCCCATCACACCGGGCCCCGGCGATGGCGAGGTGTCCCTGGACATTGAAATGGCGATTTCCATGGCGACGAACCTGACGCAGATCCTCGTTTACGAAGGCACCAACGGCGTGACGTCGTGGGCGACCATCCTCAACCAAATCGCCAACGACGATCTGGCCAACCAGGTCAGTTGTTCGTGGAGCGGGGGTTCGGCCGACCCGAGCGCCTCCCAGGTTTTCCTCCAGATGGCGGCGCAAGGGCAATCCTTCTTCAACGCCGCCGGCGACTCGGATGCGTTTACGGGAGCCATCCCGTTTCCAAGTGCCGACACCAACATCACCATCGTCGGCGGAACAACCTTGTCAACAACCGGCCCCGGTGGGAGCTACCTCTCGGAGTCGGTCTGGAACTGGTGTGTCGAATATGGTACGGACTATTGTTCCTCCCAGTCCCACCAGTGCAGGAACTGCCAGGGCCCGACGGGCAGCAGTGGCGGAGTCAGCACCTCCTATGCGATCCCGCCGTGGCAACAAGGCATCAGCATGACCGCCAATCAAGGTTCGACCACCATGCGCAACGTTCCCGATGTCGCGCTGACCGCGGACCATGTGTTCGTGGCTTACGGCAACGGGTTAACCAACTGGTTTGGCGGCACCAGTTGCGCCACGCCGCTCTGGGCGGCGTTCACAGCGCTGGTGAATCAGCAGGCGGCCGCGAACGGCTTGAGGCCGGTCGGCTTCCTCAACCCGGCTCTCTATGCGATCGGCAAGGGCGCCAACTACACCAACTGTTTTCACGACATTACCACCGGCAACAATGAATGGACCGGGAGCGAAACCAAATATACCGCCGTGACCGGTTACGACCTCTGCACGGGTTGGGGCACGCCCACCGGCACGAACCTTATCAACGCGCTCAGCGGCAGCGCGGTCGCACCGGCCCTGCTGGGCGTCTCGCCTGCGAGCTACAACTTCGGCGCGCTCGCAACGGGCACGGCCGCACAAACCAGTTTCGTCGTCACCAACACCGGCGGTGGGACGTTGACGGGCACGGTGGCCGCGGCCGGGCCGTTCGCCATCGTGAGTGGTGGTTCCTACTCCGTGGCCGGCGCTGGCTCGACCAATGTCGTCGTCAGCTTCACGCCGCCGAGCCCGGGCAGCTTCAGCAACAGTGTCGTCTTCACCAGCAATGGCGGTGTTTCAACGAATGCGGTGACGGGCACCGGCCTGACGCCCGCGAATTTGATTGTCAACCCGGGTAGCTTGAACTTCGGCACGATCGCCACGGGGACGACCGCGCAAGCCGCCTTCATCGTGACCAACTCGGGTGGCGCGCTCCTGAGCGGAACGGCGGTCGCGGGCGGTGCGTTCGCGATTTCATCGGGCAGCTCCTACAACGTCGCGGGCTTCGGCACGACAAACGTGGTCGTCGATTTTACACCGTTTAGCTTGGGGAACTTTGCCACAAACGTGGTGTTCGCGTCCAACGGCGGCAACTCCACCAATGCCGTCACCGGCAGCGGCGTGGCCTTCCCGTTCGCGGTATTCAGCGCGAGCCCCACCACTGGCGCGGTGCCGTTGACGGTCACGTTCACCGACAATTCGACCGGTACGATCACCAACCGGTTCTGGAGTTTCGGCGATGGGGCCACCTCCAACCTCACACTCACCACGGTCGCCCATGCCTACAGTGTTGCCGGGACCAATACGGTCCGCCTGATCGTCAGCGGCCCGCTGGGGAACAACACCAACACGCAAGTCAATTTGATCGTGGCCGTGAATCCGCCACAGTTGATGGTCAGCCCGGGCAGCTTGAACTTCGGTTCCGTCGTGGTTGGCCAGACGAGCAACCAATTTTTCTCCGTGATCGACACCGGTGGCCTGACGCTGACCGGCTCGGCAACCGTGGCCGGCGCGCCGTACTCGATTACCGCCGGCAGTCCATTCACGGTCGCTCCGGGACAAACGCAGACTGTGACGGTCGCGTTTGCACCCGTTGCGGCTGGCACGTTCAGCACCAACCTCATCGTGGCCAGCAACGGCGGCGCGTCCACCAACGCCCTCACGGGTGTGGGCGTGACGCCGGCCCAACTGGCCGTCAGCCCGTTGAGTTGGAACTTTGGCGTCCTGGCCACGGGCGGCGTGGCCTACGCCAGTTTCACCGCAACCAACTCGGGCGGCGCGGCACTCAGCGGCGCCGCCAGCGTCGGTCTCCCGTTTGCTGTGGTGACCAACGGCACTTTCAGCCTGGCCGGTTTCGCGTCCACCAATGTCGTCGTGCAGTTCGCGCCAGCGACAACGGGGACATGGACCAGCAACGTCGTGTTCACCAGCACCGGTGGCATTTCAACCAACGCAGTCAGCGGTGTGAGCCTGACGCCGGGCAGCATCGCGGTCATGCCCGCGACGCTGAACTTCGGGGCGCTGGCCACGGGCACGACGGCTCAAGCCAGTTTTGTGGTGACCAACTCCGGCGGCATGGCGGTCACCAACGGCACAGCGACGGTGAGTGGGGGGCCGTTCACGATCGTATCCGGCGCGGCCTTCAGCGTGTCGGGTCTGGGGTCAACCAACGTGGTGGTGCAGTTTGCGCCGGTTAACGCCGGCGGGTTCACCAACACCGTGGTGTTCACCACAGCCAACGGCGGGAACGCCACGAACACGGTGACCGGCGCGGGAGCGGTTGCCCCGGTGGCCAGTTTTACGGCCGCTCCTACCAACGGCATCGCCCCGCTGTCTGTAGCTTTCACCGACACGTCGACAGGTTCGATCACCAACTGGTCTTGGAATTTCGGCGATGGCGGGACAACCAACCTCGCGACCAATGCCGTCGTCTATACCTACAACACCGCCGGCGTGTACACTGTGTCGGAAATCGTCACCGGCCCCGGCGGTTCCAGTACCAACACCCGACCGAATTATATTGTCGTACTGACACCGTTCCAGGGCTGGCAGATTCGATACTTTATCAGCACCAACAATCCCAATGCCGCGCCGACCGCCGATGCCGATGGCACGGGCCAGAACAATCTGTTCAAGTTCGTCGCCGGCCTCGACCCCACAAATCCCGCCTCCGTGTTCGTGCTCACCATCATCGGCGACACCAACCAGCCGAACGCGCAGGACCTGCAATTCCTGCCAATGGTGGAGGGCCGCACCTACACGCCGCAGTTCAACACGGATTTGGTGAACGGCGTTTGGTTGCCGCTTGCCACCGACACCGGCCCTGTGACCAACGGGAGCCAAATCTCGGTCACGGACACCAACCCGCTCCCGCCGCAGGAGTTCTACCGCATCGAGATTTCGCTGCCGTGAACGAGAACGCAATGATGTGGGGCTGGTTCATGCGTTGTCTGCAATGGTGAGTCGCCTTCGAAACTGGTGCTTTCGGCCGGCACCCTTGACGGACCGGGGTCTTTTCCCCTTGAACCGACTGACGACAGAGAACGGACGCCTCTCAAGCGCTTCAGCGCACGAAGTGAGTAACACGCCGCCGCCGGCATTCGCGAGTATCCGGCCTCGACCCCTCCATGTGTGGAACAATCTCGGGCGCTATTGCAGGTAGTTGAGGATCGACAGGGTCAGATCATTAAAACCAGCCGTGGCCTGGGCGGCGGCTTGAAAAGCGGTCTGGGTTTGCGACAGTTGTTCCATCACCGTCGCCGTATCGGCGTCGGCCTGGGTCGAGGTCAACTGGCTAAGTGATGCTGAGCGGCTCTGCTCAATCGTCGATTCCGCCGTCATGCGCTGTTGCACCGCGCCGTTGGTGGCGATTTGCTGGGTGATGTTGTCCGAGTCCTTCTGCAAATTGGTCAGGTCGGTGGAGTTGATGGCGCTGGTATTGCCCGACAACAGGTCGTTTTGCAACGAAATCAGGTGATTGAAGAAGTCCGCGCCCGTGCGGCTGTCGGTGATGACGCCGTCGGCGCCCGTCCCCGTGGTATTGGCGCCGACCGGCAGCACCGACAGCGTGACCCCGTCGGCAATCTCCACCGACGGGACCGTCGTGTTGCCTTGGTAGTCGACACTGGTCACCTGTCCCGATGAGTTCAGGGTGACCACATAGGGAGGTTGGCTGTTGGCCGTCCCCCCGAACACGTAATTGCCCCCGGACTGAGTGTTGATGGCCTGCGCCGCTTCCTGAATGAGTTGCGTGACCTGCGTCGCGTAGTTGTTCAGGTCCTGCTGTGAGGCCGTGCCATCGGCTTCCGTGGCGATTTCGCTGGCGCTCTGGGCAACGGTCTGCAGCGACTCCATCGCGCTCGACGCGGTGCTGGCCTGCTGCTGAAGCTGCGTGATGTTCGATTGGTATTGAGTGATCGACGAAGACTCAGCCTCGAGATTCAGGATGCTGGCCATCGCCGACGGGTCGTCCGAAGGATTTTGCACGGCCAGCCCCGTCGTGGCTTCATTCTCCAGCTGTGCCTGGTTCTGCTCGATTTGGTTCATCTCGTACAGCAACGAGTTGGTAATGGTATTGCCGGTTATGCGCATGGTCGTTCAGTGCCTCCTCAGGATGTTTGGATGCTCAGCAATTCCTGCAACATGTCATCCACCGTGGTCATCAGATGAGCGGAAGCCTCGTAGGCGTTCTGGTAGGTGCTGAGATTGCCCATCTCCTCCACCAGGGACACACCGCTGATCGACGAGCGTTGTTGTTGCAACATTTCCTGCACGGTCTGTTGGTCACTCACTTCGTTATTGGCGGACGACAGCGATTGGCCGAGTGTCGCCACGGTGCCGGCGTAGGACTGGCTGAATGTCTGGTTGTTCAGGCCCGTGTTGAGCTGGTTCGCCAACTGCGCCATCTGCAAGGCGACCGTGTTGTCGCCAGTGTTGCCCTCGACGCCGCTGGCCTGAAACAACGCGGGGTTGTTCACCAGGTCTTGATTCACCGCGATGTCGCTGGCATCCGAGCCCGAGAAAAACAACGCGTTCGTCGTGCTGCCCGTGAGGCCGCCATAGCCGCCCTTGTAGACCCCGTTCACGGCGTCAATCAATTGCGCAGCCAGAGTGTTGAGGTTGCCGGACAACGTCGCCACGGGACCGTCGCGGGCGTCAATCTCGCCGGCGATGCTGCCACCGGTGAGCGTGAGCGGCGTGCCCGCCGTCGTCGCCCGTACCAGCATCTGGCCGCCGCCGGCGTCATAGACCTGCATGGTGTCGCTCACACTGTTACCCGACACCATCTGCACGCCGCCGATGCTGATGTTGACAGCGCCATTGGTTTGCGGGGTCACACTGATATTGGTCAGATTGGACAGGTTTTCGATGTCTTCCTCGCGCTGGTCGAGCAGGTCGTTGGGTGACGAGCCGGTCGTGACCTGCGCCGTGACGATCTGGTTGTTGAGGCCGGCGATCTCGCTCAGAAGCTGGTTCCCGTTGGTCACGTCGGTTTGCAACTGGCCGTTCAGTTGTGAGGTGAGCGACCCCAGTTGCTGGTTCACTTGATTGAACTGGCTGGCCAGCGTGCTGGCGTCGCCGATCACCACCTGCCGCTCTGACAACGAGTTGGGCTCCGTCGAGAGAGTTTGCAGGTCATTGAAAAAACTCGACAAAGCACTGGCGATCCCCTGTGACGAATCACTCGAACTGGTGCTGGCGCTGGTGACTTGCTGGCCGAGATCCGTCTGCGCGAATTCCAACGCCTGCTGCTGGGTTTGCCAGTACGTCGACGCGCTGTTTTCCGCCTGTATCTGGGTGTTCACCACCTGGCTGACAATCTGTTGGATGCCCGTCGCTTGCACGCCGGTGCCCTCGATGCCGATATCCGTAGCCATGGACGGCGAGGTGGAAACCTCCAGCACCTGGCGCGAGTAGTTGGGATTGTTGACGTTCGAGAGATTCTGTCCGGTCACTTCGATTCCGGCTTGCTGCGTGTCCATCGCCCGCGCCGCCATGTTCAACACGGAAAACAGGCCGATGCTCATCCGACCACCTCATACAGGCCCGGGCGCTTGTTGGTGACCGCGGATGCCCTCCCCGACTGATTGTACGTGGTGACAGAACTCGAGGGAAACAGCGTCGCCATGAACCGCTGCATCATCTCAATCGAGCAACTCAGCAGCAAATGGTTTTGCCGCGCGCGCTGTTGGACGCGGCGCAGGCACTGGTTGATTTCGTCGACGAGCGTCTTCACCAGTCCCCGATACGGTTCCGGCACCTCACCGAGGAGGCTGCTGAACCGCGCGTCGGCAGGTAGTTGCAGCGACAAGCTGAGCTGGCTTTGGAATTGTTCACGCTCCCGTCGCGCCACCTGAATGACGGACGTCTGCCCGTTGATGGCAGCCAGGTTCTCCAGCAGCGCGGCGCCGGACCGTTGGACCACGAGGTGCCGCTGTTGTTCCAGCAGCGCCAGCATCTCGCCGTACTGTTGCAGTTCTTCCCGCAACGCCCCGATCAACTGTTCAATCGATTCGTTCATTGGCCCGTGAGTTGTTTGGTCAATTGTGTGTTCAATGTCTGGGCCAGGCCGAGCCCGCCCGCGCGGCTCATGCTGTCTGCCAGTTGTGTCACGGTCATGTCGCGGTAGATCGAGGTGGTCGTCGAGTCATCGGTGTACTTCGACTTGAACGTCGGTTTTTGCGCTTCCGACAGGATCTGCCGGAGCATAACCGCTTCAAACTGACGGCCCGCCTCCCCAATTTTCTCCTGCTCCGTGAGGTTCGGGTTGGCGGCCAGGTCCCGCAACGGAATGTCCGCGGCGTTCACGTGAGGTTGTAGCGCGGAGACGTTCATCGTTCACCGGATCAATAATTCGGCCTGAAGCGCGCCCGCCTGCTTCATCGCCTGGAAAATGGACATCATGTCGCGCGGCGTCACCCCCAGCGCGTTGAGCGCCGTGGCGACCTTCTCCACGGTGGGCAATTCGGGAAACGGCACCAGGGCCGCCTTGGATTCATTCACCTTTGTGTCCGTCCGGGGCGTCACTTCCGTTGTTCCCGTCTGGCTGAACGGGCTTGGCTGGGAAACATCCAGCGTCGAGGCAATCGTGATCGTCAGGTTGCCGTGTGACACGGCGCAACTGGAAATCTTGATTCGCGAGGTCGCCACGATCGTGCCCGTGCGTTCGTTGATGATGATTCGCGCCGGCGCGTCCGGAGTCACCTCGATTGCCTCCAGATGCGCAATGAATTCCACCGGCGCCTCCTCTGCGTTCTCCGGGAGCTTCACCCGTACCGACGTCGAATCCACGGCCTCGGCACTATCCGCAAATTTCTCATTGATCGCCTCCGCCAGCCGGGCCGCGGAGGTAAAATCCGGCTCCCGCAACATCAACTCGACGTAATTGTTGCGCACAATCGTCGCGGGAATCTCATTTTCTACCAGCGCCCCATTGATGATCTGGCCCGTGGTCGGATGGTTCTTCTGCACCGACGCGCCACCGCCACCGCCGGCACCGGCCGAGAATCCACCAATGGACACCTCGCCCTGTGCGACCGCGTACACCTTCCCGTCAGCGCCCACCAGCGGCGTCTGCAACAGGACGCCGCCCACCAGGGATTTCGCGTCGCCCAACGACGATACGGTCACATCCAGTCGCGCGCCGGGTTTCGAAAACGCGGGGATATCCGCCGTCACCATGACCGCGCCGACGTTTTTCACGGAGAGTGTTGCCGCCGGGATGTTGATCCCGAATCGCAACAGCATGTTGGCAATGCTCTGAAGCGTGTGAACGGGATTTTGATCGCCCTCATTATTCAGGCCGGAGACCAGGCCGTAACCAACCAGTTGGTTGTCACGCGCCCCGGCGACCATCACGAGGTCCTTCACGCGAACCCCCAGGGCAAACCCCGTCGGTCCGCCGGTCAACAGTGTGGCCACGATTTGTGCGAGGAGAAGAAGTTTCTGGCGGAGCGTTTTCATCAGAATCAGAAGGGGCTGAATTTGTCCCACAATTCCAGGAACCAGCCCTTGCGCTGGCTGTTGGTGACAGTTCCTTTGCTGAGGATTTTGATGGTCGCATCGGCGACGTTGTAACTGTACACCGTGTTGTTGGCCGCGATGTCTTCCGATCGCACGACACCACGCAGGACAATGTCCTGTTGCTCGCCGGCAAACTGGGTGTGGCGCGTGCCTTCCACAATCATGTTGCGATTGGGCAGCACATCCACCACGCGCACGGGGACTTCCGCCACGATCGTCTCGTTGTTGTTGATCTGGCCGCTCCCATCGAAACTGTGGGCAGTGGAATACTTGAGCGAGGGCAACGTCCCCCCCTTGGTCAGAAATGAACTCCCGGCCGGACTGTAGAGGAACGCTTGCAATGCGTCATTGACGGAGGAGGCCTTGGATGTTTTGGTCTCATTGTTCTTGGTGGCCGTGCTGTTCTCTTGCACCACGATGGTCACAATGTCACCAACCGCAAACGCCTTGCGATCGGCAACCATCGACGGCGCCAACGGCTGTCGCCACAGCGAATCCGCATGCGCCGGCGCAGCAATCAGCGCGGCACCCACGGCTACTTCACAGAGAAACCGAAATCGTGCCTTCATTCTCCACCTTTCCGCGAAATTCGTGGTTCGATTGGACATTACGCACGCGCACCTGTTGTCCCATCGTCCCGTCTTCCAACACTTCCACCTTCAACGAAATCGCCATCCCGCCGTCGCGCACCACCGCTTCCGCCACCTGCCCGCGCCGCACCAATGTGCGGGGCTTGAGGTGATGAGTCAGGATCGTCGCGCCGGGAGACACGCCCTGGGCCAGCTCCAGTTCGGCCGGCTCGGTGTCGCCGCCCAGATACGCCTCCCGGGTCGTCAACACGTCGCGCCGTTCGCGCACGCAATCCGCATTTCCAAACACCTGGCCGCGGTGCAACTGCGAGTGCGCCACCCACACATCCCGCCACACGCGAGCGGCGAGGGGCATTTGCCACAGCCCCAGGCTTTCGTTGCCGGCAACCAATTCAAACCGAACGATAAAACTCGACGCCACTCCCAGCATCGGCACCTCCACCACCTTGAGCAGGACCGGCGCATTCGAGACGGTAACGGACGCCCAGGGGTGTTTCAAGGTCAGGTCCAACTCGCCAAGGTCGCGAACGTAATCGCGCTGCAATACGGCGGTGAGAAGGTTCTTCACTTCGGATTCGTCCAGCGCATGGGGAGCAGCATTGGTATCTTCCACAGTCCCAAATGGTAAGGACGCCGTCTCGGGGCGTGCGCTGGAAACGGTATTGCTATCCACAGAGGTGGACAAGGGGGACGCCGCGGAGGGTTCGGATGCGAAGCCCATGAGGCCAAACCCTCCGTGGGTGAGGATGAGAAACGCCACGATTGAGGTGAGGCGTGAGGATCTCATGTCGTTAATGGCGTAAATTGTTGGCCATCTGCATCATTTCGTCGGCGGCTTGCACGGCCTTGGCGTTTACTTCGTAGGCTCGCTGCGCCTCAATCATGTTGACCATTTCATCGACGACCGTCACATTCGATAATTCGAGGTAGCCTTGTGCCAGCGACCCAAACCCATTTTGGCTGGGTGTGCCGACTTCGGGGGACCCCGAAGCTGCCGTTTGCTGGTACAGGTTGCCGCCCAGTGATGTCAGGCCGGCCTCGTTGGGAAACCGGGTGAGCTGCACCTGGAAATTCGTCGCGCCGCTGGGCGTCGTGTACGTCACTTCGCCATTGGATGAAATGGAAATGTTGGTGGTGCCGGCGGGCACCGCTTGAAATCCCTGCACAGGTAGGCCGTTGCTGGTGACGATCTGGCCATTCGAGTTGGTCTTGAATCCACCGTCACGTGTGTACGCCAGTGTGCCATCCGGCAGTTGCACTTCGAAGAAACCGTCGCCCTGGATCGCGACATCGAGTTGTGCGCCGGTGCTGCTGAGTTCACCCGTCGTGAAAATCTTCTCGGTGGCGACCACTTGCGAGCCGTGTCCGACCTGGATGCCGGTGGGCAACTGGTCGCCCGCCCCTTGATCGGTACCTGCCGCACGCTGCGTGTCGTACAACAAATCCTCAAACTCGATCTTGTCCTTCTTGAAACCGGTGGTGTTGACGTTGGCGAGATTGTTGGAAATCACGTCGAGGTTGTCCTGCTGCGCGGCCATTCCGGAAGCGGCTGAGTATAGGGCTCGAATCATGACACGTTAGCCTCTCACGCGGGATTGGGGTTGCCGAGTTCGCTGATGGCGCGACTCATCCGGTCGTCGTTCATTTGCACAACCTTCTGGTTGGCCTCAAACTGGCGCATCGCGGTGATCAGGTTCGCCATCTCTGTGATCGAAGACGTATTGCCGGCCTCCAGATATCCCTGGCGCACCGTCGGGTTCGTCGCCGTCGTCGCTACCAGATTGGGGTTATTGGCCGCAAAGTAACTGTTGCCGATCTGCGTCAGCAAATGCGGGTCATTGAACGTGGTGATCTTGAGTTTTCCCAGCTGGTTGCTTGACTGGTTGAATACCTGGCTGACTGTACCATCGGACGCAATCGAAATCGGTCCGCTAATCTTCGGGTCCATTTGGATGGGACCGCTGTCGGTCTGTACCAGATAGCCCTGCTTGGTGACGAGCTGCCCCTGCGCGTTGAATTGAAATTCGCCGTCACGCGTGTATGCGGTCTGGCCGCTGGGAAGTTGTACCGCGAAGAACCCGTCCCCCTCGATGGCTACGTCGGTCGGCACATTCGTCGGCCGAATCTGACCCTGTTGGAAGTTGGTGGCAGACTGCGTCGTCGGAATCAATCCACCCTGCCCCTGCGCCGCTTCGACCGAACTAAACGTAAGGTCCTGCTTCTTGAAACCGGGCACCGAGCCAGACGCGAGATTCTGCGTGATGATGTCCTGCCAGCGAGCACTGGCATTCAACGCGGCGGCGGCTTGGTACAGACTCACATTCATGACGGCATGAACCATCGCAAATCGTATGCCACTGATGACAGCGCATTGATTAACAATGGCTTACAACGAAAGCCAAGGATGGCTTGGCAAAAGATGCCGTACGAAGCGAGAAGTTTTTGCCGATTGGCAAACTCAGTACTGGCAGGCGAGTTCGATGACTTGTCCGCAACTGCACCGAACAATGATATGGCTGACGCGGTCCCCATCGCGCTGAAGTGTGATCGCCGGCGCGGCAGCGCCGTGGCCAACGTGTGGGACGGCAGCTTGAAACGACTGGGAAGCGGCGGGCGCGGACGGAGAGGAAGAAGTCAGAAATGGCGTGAACGGCTTGTTCATTCGGGCACCATGGTTTGAAATTCACTTTCGTTGCGCACGACCAACAGGATGCTGACGCGGCTGTTCACTTCGTCCGTTGGATCCGTATCGTGCATGGGCTGCGTATCGGCGTAACCGGCCACCTTGGCAATCTGCTGGGGCGCGACACCGTCACTGACGAGGACGCGGCGGGCCGCGTTGGCGCGGTTCGCGGTCAGGTCCCATTTATCGACCGCGGCATCGCTCGTGTTTTCTCCCTGCGGACTGTGCCCTTCCACTTCGACGGCAAACCGCTTGTAGCGCGCGATTTCCCACGACAACGTGGAAAACACCCATCGTCCATAGTCCGTGAAGTCGGCTGTGCCCGGCCGAAAAATCGATTTCTGTGTGCGATTGAGGACACTGATATTCAGACCTTTGTCGGTAAACTCGAGTTGCACCGATTGGTTGTGTTTGTATTCGGGATTCGTCCCGAGGACCTTGAGAAGATCATCATTGAGATGCCGCAACATGTCCATCTCCAGCGGCGTCGGCAAGTCATACTGACCGGCCAGCGATTTGCCGCGCATCGTTTCAATGGTGTTCGGGATGATGCCCGACGATTGCCGCGGTCCCTTCAGGAACGGATGTTTGAACGTCAACTCGATGGCTTCCTTTACCTTCTTGTCTTGGGCCGTGATCCAGAGCACGAGAAACAGGGCCATCATCGCGGTCACGAAGTCCGCGTAAGCCACCTTCCAAGCGCCGCCGCCACCCTTGCCAGCCATTGCCGCCTAACCTTTCGCCTGCGAGTTGAGTGACTTGAGCATTGTTTCCATTTCGTCAGCGGTTGGGCGTACGTCGCTGCTGAGACTGCGGCGGGAAACTTCTACGGCCACGATCGGCGCCATGCCGTTCGCGAACGCCACCACCGCCGAGGAGATGCACCGCAAATACATCATTTCGGCGATCCCGATGAATTCCATGTTCGACGCCAGCGGATGGGCAAATCCATACGACAACAGAATCCCCAGAAATGTTCCCACCAATGCCGCGGCCACTTTCTCTCCGATCTCCGATGGCGGCCCCGCAATCGCACCCATCGTGACGATGATTCCCAACACCGCCGCCACAATCCCGAAGCCGGGGAGCGCATCGGCTGTCTTGACCAGAATGCCGATGGGGGCGTGATGCTCTTCCTCACGTGCGGTCAGCTCGGCATCCAGCAGCACCTTTAATTGGTCCGGTTTGACACGCCCGTCCACAATCGGACGGAGGGCGTTCACCAGAAATTCAATGGCGTGGTGGTTGTTCACTACCGATGGGTATTTCGAGAGGATGCTGCTCTGCTGGGGGGTGGTCACATGCTCTTCCAGCGCGATCATTCCCTCGCGCCGCCCGAGCATGAACATTTCGTACAAGGCCTTCATCAGGTCGTTATACGATTCGCGATTGTAGGGCGCGCCCTTCAAGGTCTGCGTCAGGCCCTTGACAATGTCGATCAGCACCTTCTTCGGCGACATCACGATCAAGGCGCCGACCGCCGCGCCCCCAATCGTAATGAATTCCGAGATGTGCACCAACGCGCCCACGTTGCCTCCGGCCAGCGTGAACCCGCCCAGCACCGATCCCAGAACAACAATCACCCCCACAATCACAATCATGTCGGTTCCGCGACCTCCTGGTTGCGCAGCCACGCCTTGATTGACAGGATCGCCTGCGCATGAATCTGACAAATTCGTGACTCGGTCACGCCGAAGGCCTCGGCGATCTCGCGCAACCGCAGTCCTTCAAAGTAGTAAAGCGCCAACACCTTCCGCTGCATGACCGGCAGTTGCTGGATCCGACGCTCCACCAATCGCGCCAGCTCCCGCTTTGACGCGGTGTCCACGGGACTTTCCTGCGACGTGTCCGTCACGCTCTCGTGCCGTTCCAGGCCATCGGAGTCCTCCGCCCTGATCACCGCGTCCAAACATACAAACGTTACCGGCCGGATTTCATCGAGCAGCGCATAATAATCCGCCATGGAAAGATGCATTTGCCGCGCGATTTCGTCCTCGGTCGGCGGCTCCCCATCCCGTTGCTCCAGCTGGGCAATCACCGCCTGGACTTTGCGCGCCTTGTCGCGAATCGTGCGGCTGACGCAATCCATCCGCCGCAACTCGTCAATGACTGCACCGTGAATCCGGATGCGTGCGTACGTTTCGAAGCGCGCGCCGTTGCTTTCATCAAAATTCCGTAACGCATTGAGCAACCCGATCACGCCCGCGCTGTACAGGTCGTCGAGGTCAACGTGGGACGGCAACGTCATCGCCAGTCGTCCCACGACAGTCTTTACCAACGGCAGGTGTTCACGCACCAATTTATCTTCGGCGGCGCTGCCGGGCACGGCACGGTAGCGCTTCCGCAACTCACGGGAGCCCGGTCGCGTTGCTTCATGGCAATGGACGACAGTCTCAGTCATGACGTTCTTCCTGCTGCGATTCGCGCAGCGCTTTGATCCACACCCGGCCCCACCAGCGCATCAACAACGCGCCGATGTAGAGGGCGACGCAGGCATGCACCAGCGCCGTGGACAGGGATTGCTCCCGAACCAGACCGAGTCCGATCCCAATCGCGAACCCAATCAGCCCTCCAGTTAGTAAGAGCAGCTTCATTCTCGTCTTCTTGCTTACCTTGCTTAGCAGGCGACTTGCCACGGCTCAAAATTGTTGAAAAATATGGGATAACACGCGGTCGACTCGGGCCTCCATGAATTCACCAGGAACATTTTGCCCGGCGGATAGGTACCGAATCGGCAGCCCCGCCCCGAGCACAAGGTTCCACAGGCGGCACCAGCGTGGTTCTTCATCAAGATGCGTCACGATCACATCGGAGATTGGCAAGGCCATCAACGCGCGCGCCTGTGCCAGGGACGCTGTCGTGTCGTACGCCGCGTTCAACACCATATGCACCTGCGCCGACGGAAACCTGGCAAGCCGCGCCGCAAGGGCGTTGACCGCTTGCGCATCCGCGCCCGGCACTCCCGGTAAATCCACAAACCCAATATCTTCGGAAATTGATGCGCCCGCCCACGACCGCTCGACAGGCACGCCGAGCACATCTCCGTGCACGCTCAAGGCTTCCGACGTGTTGGCCGTGGCGCCGTCCAAACGCCACACGCGGGCCGTCTTGCCCTCCAGCAGCACGGACACTGTCAGCCACTTGCACAACACGGTCGTCTTCCCCACCCCGGGCGCGCCGACGAACACGTGCAACGGTGCCTGCGTCGGACGGCAGGGAATCCACGTGGCGGCCAGCGCCGCGCGGATCTGCTTCAAATCATCCGTGAGCCATGGCGGCTGCGTGGCGGAAATGCGTTCCAACACTCGCTGCGCATACAACGGTGACAGCCCCAGAGATTCGAGCAGCGCAGCCGGTCCTTGTTTCGACGGATGCGGTTGTTGGCCATCTGGAGCAGGGTGAATGATCGCATCGCTCGCCGGAGGCTGCGGAGCAGGTGTAACGGCTTCGTCAGTTGTATCCAGCAGCTGGCCCGCAGTTGGGTTCGCGTGTTCCGCGGCATGGGCGAGCACCTCGATGCGCGGTTTCCGAAACCAGCGACCCGCCACCTGGCGAATGTTCACCACCACGGCGTCCGGTCCGAGTTTCGCCCGGATCTGCTGCGCGGCGTCCGCGGCGGAGGAAGCGATAAATTGCTCGAGTTCCATGGATTACTCCAGGCACGGGATCATCGCGGCGTTTTGAATCTCCACACGCGGCGGGATCTCCGCGTAGGACAACACGGCCAATTCGCGGAAGGTACTCTCGAAGAACCGGCGGAATCCGAGCCGGATCTGCGGCGCGCAGAGCACCACGGGCGGATGACCCGCGGCAACCATCTGCTGCGTCAACTTCGACACCCAATCCATCACGTGTCGCGCGAGTTTGGGTTCCAGGACCAGGGAGACCTCGGTGGGTGACTGCCGCATGCCCTTCGCGATTTCCTGTTCGAGTTTGGGGTCGAGCGTAATGGCGCGCAGGCTTCCGTTCTCCATCTGGTAGGGCCGCGCGATCTGTGCGCCCAATGCGCGCCGGGCATGCTCGCTTAATTCGTCGGGGTTCTTGGTGACAACCGTGTAGTCGCTCGTTTTCTCCAAAATACCGGCCAGGTTGCGGATTGACACGCCTTCCGCCAACAGGTTCTGCAGGATGCGTTGCACCTGACCCACATTGAGTTGCGTGGGGATCAACTCGTTCACCACGGTCGGGTGCGTTTGCTTGAGGTTGTCGAGCAACACTTGCACGTCCTGTCGCGTGAGAATCGCGTGCGCGTTGCGCTTGATGACCTCGGACAGATGCGTCACCAGCACGGACGAGGCGTCCACCACGGTGAACCCGGCCACTTCGGCGTTCTTGCGCTCCGGGTCCGTGATCCAGGTCGCCGGCAATTGGAACACCGGCTCGACTGTTGGCGTGCCCTTCAACGGCGTCTTGCTGCCGGTCGCATTCATCGCGAGCCAGTGACCCGGGCGCAGTTCGCCCCGCGCCGCCGCCTCGCATTTGATGAGAAACCGATATTCGTTCGCCGCCAGTTGCAGGTTGTCGCGCACCCGGATCGGCGGGATAATCACGCCCAGGTCCTGCGCGAAATTGCGTCGCACACCCGTCACCCGTTCCAATAGGTCGCCGCCCTTGCGCGCGTCCGCCAGGCCGACCAACCCGTACCCCAATTCGATTTGCAGTGCGTCCACGGCCAGCAAACCCTCGAGCTTGTCCGCCGAGCCAGTCGCGTTCTTCACAGCCGGAGTTCCCGCCGCTGTCTTGTCGGGATGCGTGTGGGAGGCCCCCGCCACCGCCGGTACCGGAGATCCCTCCACGCCGGGCAGGCCGTGCTTCTTCAGACCGTATCCGAGTGCGGCGCAGCCCGCGGCGATGGTGAGGAATGGCAGCATCGGCAGCCCCGGCACGAATGCCATGAACGTCATCATTCCCGAGAGCATCCAGATGGCGCGGGGGTACAACAATAATTGACGCGAGAGATCGCGCCCGAGGCTTTCCCGCGATGCGGCACGCGTCACGAGGATGCCCGCGGCTGTCGAGGTGATCAGCGCCGGTACCTGCGAAACCAGACCATCACCGATGGACAGCAGCGTGAACCGCTGCAATGACTCGGCGACCGTCATGCCCTTTTGCAGCACGCCCACGCCAAATCCGCCGAGAATGTTGATCACGGTAATCAGGATCGCCGCGATCGCATCGCCGCGCACGAACTTGCTCGCTCCGTCCATCGCCCCGTAAAAATCGGATTCCTGTTCGAGTTGACGCCGGCGACTCCGCGCCTCATCTTCCTTGATCAGGCCGGCGTTCAATTCCGCGTCGATCGCCATCTGTTTGCCGGGCAGCGCATCCAACGTGAACCGCGCCGCCACTTCCGCAATACGCCCGGCCCCCTTGGTGATGACGATGAAATTGATCAGGACGAGGATCAGGAAGACCACCAGTCCAACCACGTAATTGCCGCGCACCACGAAATTGCCAAAGGCCTCGATGATGTGACCGGCGTAGCCGTCCAGCAGGATGAGGCGCGTCGACGACACGTTCAGCGACAGGCGAAACAGCGTGAGGAACAGCAGCAAGGACGGGAACCCGGTGAAGTCCGACGCCTCGCGCAAATACAGCACCACGAGCATCGTCAGCAAGGACAACGCAATGCTGACCGCCAACAGCATGTCCAGCAACAGGCTGGGGATCGGGAGGATCAATACCAACACCGTGCCAAGGATGCCGATTACCAGCCACAAATCACCGTGGCGAAAAAACCGGCCGAACTTCGAATTTCCTGGCGGCATTCTTCAGTCCTTCGTTTCCATTTGTTGCGCGTAGTACCGGTAGCGGTTCGTGCGGTACACCCATGCCAGCACTTCCGCCACCGCGGCATAAAGCTGGGCGGGGATTTCCGTTCCCACTCGCCCGTAACGATACATGAGTCGTGCCAACGGTTTGTTCTCGATCACCGGGACCTGATGTTGCGCGGCGATTTCACGGATGCGGAGCGCGTTTTGGCGGACACCCTTGGCGACAATCTTCGGCGCCCGCATTGTCTTGCGGTCGTAACGCAGCGCCACGGCATAACGGGTTGGATTTGTCACAACCACATCCGCTTTAGGCACTTCTAAAAGTTGCTTCCGGAGGGTAATCGCCCCGCGCCGACGCTTTTGTCGTGCTTTGACATGCGGGTTGCCCTCGGTATGCTTCAATTCGTCCTTCATCTCCTCTTTGGTCATCATGAGGTCGCGGTTGGTCTGCCAAAACTGGTAGCCGTAATCAGCCGCCGCGATGAAAATCATGGCCACACCGACCCGCAGGCAGACTTTGGAGGCAGAACCTGCCAGAAACTCGGCAATCCTTGCCGCGTTCACCGATGTGTAAAAAATCGGATCGGACAACACTTCCTTGACCGCCGAGTAGGTCAACGCAATGACCAGGGCGAGCTTCACGGCCGCAACCGTCGTGGGCGCGGCTGACCGCACAGAAAACACACGCTGAAATCCGCTGACCGGATTCAGTCGTTCCCAGTTGGGCGTAAGTGCTTCCGAGGCCGTGTTGAAACGGGTCTGCATGCCGCCGGCCAGTAACGCGGCCAGCAGGACGGCGATAACGACGGGTCCGACAACCTTCGCAAACAGCAGCGCGCCACCGATGGCGTAGCCCTGCATCATCCCGGCCGAAAGAGGCACGTCGTGCAGATGTCCCAGCGAATGGGCGACAGTCAGGGCCAGCGTCTCCCAGGCTTCACGCCCGAAGAAAGTCATTGCGAACAACCCGGCCATCAGCACGAACACAGTCTGCACTTCTGCGCTGTGCGGAATCTGTCCACGCTTGGCGGCTTCCTCCAGCCGTCGCGGCGTGGCTTGCTCGGTTTTCTCTCCCCCCCGCTCCTCGAAGGCCATGGTCTACCCTTTCCCCAGCATTTGCGCGACCCGCAGGATGTCTTCGGGCAGTTGATGCAGGAAATTGGTGATATGCTGCGCCATCAAGTTCAACGTCAGCCCGAAGACCACCATTCCCGCCAACGACCGAAACGCAAAACTCTCCATGAAAACGTTCATCTGCGGCACGGCGCGGCTCAACAAGGAAAGGACCAGCGTGATCACAAACGACACCGCGATCAACGGCGCGGCGATCTGCAGGGCCGCCGCGAACAGCCCGTTGGTGCGCTCGACCACCATCGTGAATAGTCCCGTGCTCAGGTGTGCGGCCCCGATGGGCAACAGGTCGTACGTGCGCTGGAAGCCGATAAGAAACCAGTGGTGCATGTCGAGGCTCATGAACAACGTGATCGCCAGATAATTCAGGATCGCTCCGGGAGTATCCGAGCTGGCGTTGCTCAGGGGATTGAGTTCCGTTGCCAGCCTCAGCCCCATCTCCATGGCGATCACGCTGCCGGCGATGTCCAATGCGTAAAAAATCATCCGCCCGACGAATCCCAACAACAACCCGATGCAAATCTCCATGGCCATCAATCCCACCAGTGTGCCCAGTCCCGCGGAATGCAGCGAAATCGACGGGAGCGTCGCGGCGGTGAAAAACGCGAGGAGCGCACTGAGTGCAATTCGCAATTGCACCGGAAAATAGCTCGAGGAAAACACCGGAAAAACCGCCATCATGGCGCTCACCCGCCCGAACACCAGCATCCACACGACCGGATCGCTTGGAATCATCGGGTGCCCGTCCTCAGTGGACCATCTGGGGCATCTTTTGGATGATGGTGGTCGCGAACTCGATCATGCTCTGGATCATCCACGGCAACAACAGCAACAACACCGTGACGACCCCCAGCGCTTTGGGCACAAAGGTCAGCGTTTGCTCGTGGATGGACGTCACGGCCTGGAACAGGCTGACCGCCAGGCCAATGACCATCGCCGTCAGGAGAAACGGCGCCGCCAGCGCCACGGCCTGGAAGATCATCATCTTCAATATTTCAGCAGCGAATCCGGCATCCATTTTTTTACCTCAGGTTACGAAACTTTGAATGAGCGACCGCACGACCAGCGACCAGCCGTCCACCAACACGAACAACAACAGCTTCAACGGAAGCGAAATGGTCATCGGGGGCATCATCATCATCCCCATGCTCATCAACACGGTCGCCACGACGAGGTCGATCAGGATGAAGGGCACGAACAGCAGGAAACCCATCTGGAACGCGGTCCTCAGTTCACTGATGATAAACGCCGGCACCACGACCCGTAGCGGCAACTGATCCGGGGTTGTCGGCCCCATCTTCGCCAGCGCCACGAACAATTCCACGTCCTTGGTCCGCGCCTGTTTGAGGAGAAAGGCGCGAATATGATTGGAGGCCCGGTCCAGCGCCACGTCGCTGGTGATCTGCTTGGCCGAGTAGGGCTTCAGCGCGTCATCGTTGATGCGTTCCCATGTCGGCGCCATGATGAAAAACGTCATGAACAGCGAAAGCCCGATGATGACCTGGTTTGCGGGCGCACCTTGTAACGACAGGGCCGTACGCACGAATGACAACACCACGGCGATGCGCGTAAAGCACGTCATAAGCAGGATGATCGAGGGCGCCACCGTCAGGAGCGTGAGGGCGAAGAGAATTTTCACCGCCACGTCCACGTCCTGTTGCGGCTCGCCTTCCATGTTGAAATTGACCTTGAAGGGAAGAAGGCCCGTGCTGCCCGACGGCACGTTTGTCTGCGCCGAGGCACCACGCACACCAAGGCCGAACAGCAGGACCACGATGCACAGCCAGCGGATCGGAGGGCTCATTCTCATTTTCGGCTCAGCACTTTCTGCAGCGTATCGGCAAAGCTTCCGCCCAGGGGCGTCGCCACCGGCTCCGCCTCCGTGGCCTCGGGGAGTTGACTGACAAGGCTGATGCCCGCTGGCGAAGAACCGATCAACATCCGTTGCCGTCCATAGCCGACGACGTAGACCGTCTGGCGATTGCCGAGCGATTTGACCTCCAAGACGTGAAGCTGGCTGCCACCCCTGGAACGGCCCAGGGCGCGCTGGGAATTCTTGAACAGCCAGACCCCGCCGAAAAATATCGCCAACACCAGAATCAGGGCCCCCAATACGCGCAACACGGATACGCCAGTATCGGGCAATGGCGCGGCACCGCTTTGATTCACAGTCTCGGCGACCGCCAGTGCCTGGATCCCCCAAACGCCGATCGGCACGAGCACCCATCGGATGAATCTGGACAAGCTCACGTCTTCGCTCCGACCAGCTCCGTAACCCGAACGCCAATGCGACCATCCACGACCACCACCTCGCCCCGGGCAAACAGTTTCCCGCTTACGTACAGGTCGACCGGCGCGTCGGACGCCTTGTCCAACTGCACGACGGAACCGGCGGCGAGTTGCAGCACCTCACGCATCGGCATTTGGCAGCCGCCAAGCTCCACGGCTACCTTCACCCCCACGTCCAAGAGGAGGCTGAGGTTGGGAAGCGTTTCGGTTGTCGTGCTCATAAAGTAAGTTCATGCCTCCAGTTTGCGCGTCAATTGCACGGCCCAGCGCCCCTCGCTGGTGCCGAGCGTCCCCACAAATTTCGCCACCGCCCCCACCAGGATCTCCACCTCCGTGAGCCGTTGTGGATCGATGGGCAGGGTATCACCCGCCTTTAATTCCCCCAGTGCCTGCACGGCCAGTTCCAGCCCGCGGCAGACGGCCGTCAGCTGTACCGGCACGTCGTCCAATTGCGGATTCCATTGCGGCGCCGTCGTTGGCGCTCGCGAAGGCGCGCCGGTTTTTACATCGCATTCGCCCGCGAGACGTCGAATCAACAGTTCCATGCTGGCATACGGCAAGCCGATGCGGAACTGTCCGTGGCATTCCCCCATCTCAATTTCAAATGTCAATTCCAGTATCAGTGTCTCACGCGAGATTGTGTTGAGAAACGACGCGTCAATTTCGTGCCCCAGGAGCGCTGGCTTCAATTCCTGCAGGGACCGCCACGGACCGCACCATTCCGCGAGCACAACATCGGAAACCTGATCCAGCAGCGCCGCCTCGATATCGGTGAGCGCGCGGTCGACGTTTTCCAGTTTGGCGGGACCCCCGAGCAGGCGACCAACGATATTCAAACCAAGTTGCGGCGGGATCTCCAACAAGCCAATGCCGCGCAACGGATCAAGCTTGAACAAAGTGAAATGCAACGGGGTGTGAGAACGCTCAACGAATTTCTGAAAGCCAATGGTTTGTAGCCCCGCAAGGCTGACGGTGGAGTCCAGCCGAAAGGATACCGACAACCGTGCACCAAGGACCCGCGCGAATTCCTCCTGTTGCGCACGAAGTTTGCGAAGCGCGGCGTCAGACAACAAACCGGACTGGGTCAGCCCTTTGAGGCTGGCGGCCCCGGCCGGGGTTGCGCCGCCTTCCTTCAGGGCGGGAGTGGCGGGGGCCTCCGCAATTTGTTCGGTGGTTGTCACAGTCTTGGACCATGCGCGCAGTTATTGGATCGCAAATTCCGTCAGGTAAACTTCCTGGACAGTACCCGCACCGAGTGCGTTATTGAAAACCGTCTGGAGTTCGGCGCGAACCACGGTACGGGCTTCGGGCTTTTCGAGATCGGCAATCGTCTTGCTGCTGAGCACGCTGGAGGCGAGATCCAGCAATTGCGCCTCGTTGTTCACAACGAGTTCGCCGAATCCTTCCTTGTCACTGGCCAGGGTCAGGCCCGCCATCAGGTATCGAGAACCCATCGACCCGGCAATGTTGACGAGGATCTTGTTCAACGGGACCGTCATCTTGCCATTGCTGGTGATTTTGACGCTGCGCTCCTTCAGAGCGGCATCGGTCGCCCCGCCCTCCTTGGACTTCTCCGCGGCCTTTTCGCTGCTTTTCGCCGATGCTGCCGCTGGCTTTGTTTCGGCGGCAGCCGCGCTGGCCGTCGAATTCGTCGTGGCCGGCTGAATCGAGGCTGTCGCGGCGGCCACTTCTTTTCGCATCCTCGGCACAAGTACGAACGATGTCGTGCAGTATGCCAGCGCCGGCATCGCGACGATTGTGACAATCAACGGCAGCCAGGCCTTCAGCCCTCCAACCGAGGACGGGCTCGGGGCCGATTCTGCCGCCTTTTCGTCGCCGTCCGCAGGCGGAGCGGCGGTACCCGGAGTCTCTGGATCGTTGGTAGCCATGGCCGATTAGTGCTTCATGTCGACGAGATCCTGGAGCATTTCATCACTGGTCGTGATGATCCGGGCATTCGCCTGAAACGCGCGTTGTGTCTGAATCAGGTTGGCGAATTCGCTGGAAAGATCCACGTTGGATTCTTCGAGCGCTCCGCTTTGGATGGTGCCCATCCCGTTGGTCCCCGGCGCGGCAGGTGTGGGTGTGGTGGCTCCGCCGAGCGGTCCGGCAACACCGATGTTCCCGTACAGATTGTTGCCCTCCTTGACGAGGCCATTCGGATTGGAAAAGTTCTGCATCAGGATCTGGCCGGTCACGTACGTTGTGCCATCCGAGAGAGTGATGTCAACGTTGCCCTGTTGGTCGATGGACCACGAAC
>Ga0326727_10005534_pt1 | contig 35984 bp, 32 predicted proteins | sample MB2enrmetagenome_FD_207643 | JGI IMG/M metagenome (GOLD analysis project Ga0326727, IMG submission 207643) | Lab enriched peat soil microbial communities from McLean, Ithaca, NY, United States - MB29MY | ecosystem: Environmental > Terrestrial > Soil > Wetlands > Peat | place: USA: New York...
CGACAAGAAGTACCACGACAAGGTGACGGGGTACTTTGACAATGTCGGCCAGTTCCTGGAGAACAAGATCGACTGGCCGATTTGCCGGCTGCACGCTCCTGAATTCGCGGGGCTCAAGCCCGCCCTCCTTGGGAAGGGCTATTCGCCCACCACGGTCACCGCACATCTCAAGCTGCTGCGGCAGGTGTTCCTGGCGGCGGTTGACCAGGGCTTCGCCCTGGATTGCCCGATAGCTCCGGCCGACTATATTGCAAATCCATCCCCCAATCGGCCGACGCCTCTCTCTGTGCCACAAGTTGAGTGGCTGGCCAACGCAACAAAAATCATCGACTGGCGGACCGCAATTCTTTTCGCCTTCTACTGCGGAATGGAATTGTTGGAAGCCTCGACGCAGCTATGGAACAACGTGAACTTCGTGACGAAGCGAATCTCGTGGACGACCTTCACACGCCGCGGGAATCCAATCATCATGGAGATGCCTCTGCATCCCGTTCTCGAGCACCACCTTCTTGCGTTAAAGAATGCTTCGCCATCTCTCTACGTCGCGCCTTCGATTCGCGCCACCAGCGAAGAGGCGTCGCGGGCACACTTTCGCAAACTGATTGCGAAGTCAAAACTTCCGTCTCCCTCCATGGCGACGAAGCTGCATGGGAATTACCACAAGGTTCAGTTTGCCTCCATCAAATTGGCTTTCGCTCGCGAGATGGGACACGCGGACATGTATCGGCTCGCCAGATTCCTGCGCCAATTGTCGGCCAAGGAGTTGGAAACCAAAATCGCCGGCCTGCCGCATCTTCAGCTCAAGTCGATTCCTCTCCTTGGACCGAATGAACCAACGCCGTGAGTTGGGATGGACTCTCATAAAACCATGCCGGACATGTGTTTATGAGAATCAAACTGAACGATGATGAACCGAGCCTGCCCAAGGACCAGAATAGTTATCCCGACACTTGGTCCGAAATTCCGCCCAACGGGAAAACCTGTCGCCGCACCGGGCTGAAACACGCCAAACTCTATTCGCTTCTGGGAAAAGGCGGTCTTGCCCGTGACTATGTCCGCGTCGCCAACCTCAGAAGTCCCGGCGCCAAACAGGGTAAGACGATCTTTCACCTGGGGGACATGCTGAGGTTTCTCGATCTAATGGCTGCTGACCAGGGATCCGGTCAAAAACGCGACAAGCCGGCGGATCCACCAGCGTGATAGCACAGTCAACCTCTTCACGACGATCAAAGCGGAGCAAAGCCTTTTGAAAAGCCTCCTGCATCATGCGGCAGTCGTCCAGCATTTCATCGCGCAGGGTTTGCAGAGCTACACTGTCCATGCCTCGCCTTCCCGAAGAATTTTTTGCCGGAACCGGCATTCCGACAACAGGACAACATCCACGGGCCGTCCCATTTCTTCCGCCAGCCGGCCAGTCAACTGGTAAAGACTGATCCCCGCAGGCTCGGTTTCCAGCGCCAAATCCACGTCGGAGCAGTCATTGAAAACGCCCGGTTTGGTGAGGGAACCGAAAAGAATCACGCGGCTGCCCGGAATCAAATGGGCCAGGGCGGACCGCAAGTTGCGGCGCGCCTCCGCCAGCGCTTTGAGCCGGCGGTGACGGCGAGTCGAATCGCGTTTTTGGAGCAGCGTCATTTTTATATGAACAAATTTAACCTCGCGCGCTTGCCAATTCAAAGAGTTTCTTTTTCAGTCACATTTGGGACATGGAGGATGGCGGCTTCTGGGGCCAGTTTGTCCCGTGTGCGCGGGCGGACGGAGGGAAGGGAGTCACAGGCCGATGGCGGGCGGGGTCAAGCAAGTCGGAAAAGCCGACGAACTGTCTGCTCTGTGGCCCATGGATCGAGTCGAACTATCCAGAATTTTCGAAGGGCTGCCAGCGTTCGAAGGCCGGCGACCGATGAGGCTTGGGCCAAAAGTGGACTTGCTCCACAAACTTGCGGGTTTGACCGGCGGTCAAAGTTGGTTGAAGCGAGCTTTACACGCCTGCCGGGCTTGTGGTATTCGCAACTTGCATAACGCAACATGCGTAACCCAGTATCGCGCTCGTGGCGCAATCGACGTCAATGATCCGTCCGCCTGGTTCCGCCACGAAGATCGCGTCCGCCACCGGCACATGGAGATTCTCCATTTGCTTCCTGCGTCGCCGCACCCCCCGAGTTCACATCGACACCTCTTGAATTGTGGTTGATTATCATCCGTGTTGTGGTTGATTATACGATCATGATTCGTCGCCACATTACCGAGCATCTCCTGCAAGCTTTGGCCGACACCCCGGTGGTCCTGGTCAACGGCGCCCGACAAACCGGCAAGAGCACTTTGGTGCAATCGGCGGAATTGACCGGCCACGACCGCCAGTATTTGACGTTCGATGATCCCGGCGTATTGGCAGCAGCCAAACGCGACCCCAACGGCTTCATCGCCGGTTTGAACACCCCAGTCACCCTGGATGAAGTGCAGCATGTGCCCGAGCTGTTTCCCGCCATCAAAGTGGCCGTTGACCGGAAACGGGAGCCCGGACGGTTTTTGCTGACGGGTTCCGCGAACGTGATGCTCCTGCCGAAGTTGTCCGAGTCCCTGGCGGGCCGCATGGAGATACTGACGCTCTGGCCGTTTTCGCAGGGCGAAATGAACAGCGTTAGCGAAGGCTTCATTGACGCATTATTCTCCAAACAGCCGGTCTGGTCTTCAGGAAAATCAAGCAGGGTTGGACGCGATGAACTGATTGAGAAAGTCCTGGCCGGCGGCTATCCCCTGGTGATTGCCCGCAACATCAGCGCGCGGCGCAAGGCTTGGTTTCAGTCCTACTTGACGACGATTCTCCAGCGTGATGTTCGTGACCTCGCCAATATCGCCGACGTGACGGCGGTGCCTCGCCTTCTCTCGGTCGTGGCCACCCGGGCCGGTGGTCTGTTGAATTTCGCTGACTTGTCGCGAACCCTCGCGTTGCCGCAAACAACTTTGAAACGCTACTTTGCCCTGTTGGAAGCGACGTTCCTGGTGCAACTGTTGCGGCCTTGGTCAAGCAACCTGGGGCAGCGGCTCATCCAAACGCCGAAAGTTTATTTGGATGACACGGGGCTGCTGGCCCATTTATTGGGATTGACCGCAGACCGGCTGAAAGTGGACGGGACGCTGGCGGGGGGAGTGCTGGAGAATTTTGTGTTGATGGAACTGCGCAAGCAATCGGCTTGGAGCCAGATTCAACCGGAATTTTTCTTCTGGCGCACGGCTGCCGGACAGGAAGTGGACATCGTGCTCGAAGATAGTGCCGGGCGACTGGTCGGGGTGGAAATAAAAGCTGGCGGCACGTTGGGCGGAAGCGACGTCCGGGGTTTGCAGGCTATGGCCAGCGCGGCGGGCAAACGTTGGGTTCGCGGAGTGGTGCTTTACACCGGGACAGAAGTCATTCCGTTTGCCGGCAACCTGCACGGCCTGCCACTGCCGCTCCTTTGGGCGGCACACAAATAATAGGAGTGGTTTCTCTCCTGCCAATCCTGTGGGCGCTGCCAGCCTTGCCGGGGTGGCCACCCAACGGGCTGTCAGCAGTTCTGGGAGGCGAACTTTGGCTTCGCCCGGTTGAACGGGACCACGCCGTGCGTGGCGGCCTGCGTGGCCACTTCACAGGTTCAACCTGCTGAAGAATTGTTCACCACGAGCAGTTCGTCAAACCACTTCGGGAATTGTCCGTGGCGGTTTAGTTCCGAAATTTCTCGAACTGTAATCAATCCGCGTTGTCGTCCTTCGGTGAACGCTTGCTTTACGATGTCGCGTGAGACGGATTCAGCGCCCGCCAGATCGGCGATGCCACGAAGCGGACGGGTCACGGCGAAACCCTGCCGTTGTTCAACATCCTTCGCATTGAGACGTGCGCGATGCAGCACCAGTATCTTCGGTGCTTTTGCCCTGCGTCGAAACGTGGCCGGAACGGTCATGTGAAGTTTGGCCGGGTTCACATCCGAAAGTTCATGGATGCTGAGTGCGGTTTGATGGGAATATACGCCTTCCGGTTCGCCCGCACGGTTGCGTGACCAGAGAGCATAGATGACCAATTGCTCTTCAGCCGACTGAGGGAAACGCGCTAGTCGGTAGATGCCCCGTTCGACGCGCACCCAATTTCCCGATTTGACGTGATGCGCCTGGCTGCCAAGCTGATAGCCGGCACCGGCTGCCTGCTTGGCGGTGAAATAGCCCTGCTGCGCTTCGGCGGTCTCGAAGAGCGCGTCGGACACGGTTTTGGCCTGACTACGCATTGCACGAATATACAAGAAATTTGTATAAACGTGTCAGCGTTAATTTTCGAGGCCGTGTGTCGAGCCGATGCGTCAGGGCGAATCACACGCAAAAGCCACTCAGCAACAGAAGCACAAAATGGGCGTTCTGGCGCACTCGATTCAGCTTCCAACAAACTCAGAGCAGCCGTCCCAACCCGGCCACTCAGCTCTTTGCGGCCTTTGCTTTGGGCGTTCGTGACAATTTCGCCCATCGTGCTTTTGCGGCAGCGACAAGCCGGGCGCGGATGGCCGGACTCACCCGCCGATGGGCCTTCTGTTTGGTGCCGGGACTTCTGAGGTTCCTTGAAGGTTTCCGCTTGGGTGGCGGGGTCGGAGCCGGAACCGGAGCCGGAGTCGAAGCGGGAAGTTCAACCACGGGCACGGAAACTGCGGATGCTGGCGCCAATTCGATGCCAAAAACATCGGCCACCTCGGTTTCGCTCATGGCGCGAGCGCCGTCCGCCGTCGCGGCGGTCTGGCGCACGGCTTCGGCGGCGGAAGCTTTGCTGATCAGGTCGGCAGGATCCACGCCGCGGAGCAGAAAAAGCAGCGCGGGGTTTTGGTCGAGCTTGGCGCCCACACCGTAAAGGGACGCGGCAACATGCTTGCACAGGTCGGCCCAATCCGGACAGGAACAGTCCAAGTCAATTTCCTTTGGCGTCGGAAACAGGCCCCGTTCATGCCGGGTCACGATTTGCATCACGGCCGAGGAGAGCTTGCCCTGAAGCAACTCGATCAGGGAATCAATCTTCCCTGCGCATTCGGTCTGGACGGATTTCCAAAGACCCGGCGCCAGGGGTTTGATTTTGATCTCAATCTTGTAGAGTTCGGAGCCGGAAACCAACGCGGTCACATTGCCTTTGCTAATCTGCAAATCCACCACCGAACCGTTGCGCACGTATGTGCGCCCGCGGGGAAGGCGGTTTTCGTAGTCGCTGTAGGCTTCGAGGTTGTCGCACCACGCCTTGCCCCAAAACGTGCTGGCAATCTTGCGGCCGTCCAGCACCACCGGCGAGGCGGCTCGTCCAGTCTTCTTGGCCAGTTTTGACAATTCGCGCGCGGCTTTGGCCCGTCGCTCGGCCACGGACACGTAGGGCCGCCATCCGAAATATCCCCAGCTCATAATATGGTTTGTGTTTTGATCATTCGCCAAGACGCTTAATCTTCAGTGGTGGCGTTTATATCCAGCGCCACAAACCGAAGCAACTCGGAATTGTTCATTTCTGTCAACAATCGCTCCCCGCCTTCACCCAGGACATCCTCGGCCAAGGCGCTCTTGCTGGCAATCACTTCGTGAATCCGCTCTTCCAGGGTGCCGCGGCAGGTGAATTTATGGACCATGACGTTTCGTTTCTGGCCAATGCGGAAGGCGCGGTCAGTCGCCTGGTTTTCGACGGCCGGGTTCCACCAGCGGTCAAAATGGATGACGTGTGAGGCGGCGGTGAGGTTGAGACCGGTGCCGCCGGCTTTGAGCGAGAGCACAAAAAATGGCGGGCCACCGTCGCGTTGAAAGACATCAATCAATTCCCTGCGCTTGCCGACGGGAATGCCGCCGTGGAGGATGAGGCCGACCTGGCCGAAGACTCCCGCCAGGTGCCGCGCCAGCGGATCGGTGATTTCACGGTATTGGGTGAAAACCAGCACCTTCTCCTGGCGCGAGGCAATTTCATCGCACAACTCCCGCAAGCGATTGAACTTGCCGCTTTCCGCCGGCGCATAAACACCGTCCCCGAGCCATTGCGAAGGGTGATTGCAGATTTGTTTGAACCGGGTGAGAAAGGCCAGGATGATGCCCCGGCGTTGAATGCCCTCGACCTCCGGCGCCTCCAGGCGTTCCGCCAGTTCAGCCACGGCTTGCTGATACAGCGCGGCTTGGCGGCGGGTCAGCGGACAGAACGCCGTCATTTCCGTCTTGTCCGGCAGGTCCGTGATGATGCGTTTGTCCGTCTTGAGCCGCCGCAGTATGTACGGCCGCACGAGACGGCGCAGCGGTGTGAATTGGTTCTGGTCGGTTTGCGAACGGCTCTTGAGGAAGGCGGCGAACTCCCTGGCGCCGCCCAGCAGGCCGGGACAGAGGAAGTCGAAGAGCGACCACAAATCCGAAAGCCGATTCTCAATCGGCGTGCCGCTCAGCGCAATCCGGTGCCGACAGCGCAGTTCTCTGACGGCCCGGCTCTGGCGCGCGCCCGGATTCTTGATCGCCTGCGCTTCGTCCAGTATGACCAGCCTCCAGTTCACTTCTTTGAGCCAGGCCAATCGAATGGCCATCGAGTAACTCGTGATGACAAGGTCGGTGCGCTCCAATACTTTTGTCGGGTCCTTTGCCGTCTTGGCGAGTTCCTCGTTGGGAGTTTCCGCCGGATGGGCGTAAAACACCGACAGCGAAGGCGCAAATTTCTGAATCTCGGCTTTCCAGTTGGCGATGAGCGAGGCTGGCACAATCAGCAGGCTCGCCCTGCTCTCACTGGCGGCAGCCTGCGCTTGGGTCCGCCGGCGCTTGAGGACCAGCAGGAGGCATAGAACTTGAATGGTTTTGCCAAGGCCCATGTCATCGGCGAGGCAGGCCCCCAGTCCCAGTTTGTTCATGAACCAGAGCCAGTGCGCGCCTTGGCGCTGATATGGCCGCAAGGTCCCCTGCAAATCCTGGCCCGGGTCCGACTCGGCGGATACCTCCGGCTGCTGCATCTCCTCCAACAACTTCTTCAGGGCGTCTCCGGCCACGACGCTCGACCACGCCGCGCGCACCGCTTCCGCCTCCGGTTCCCCGGCTTGACTGGCATCGAAGCCGGAGAGCAGGCGCAGTCCTTCGAGCAACGGCATCCCGCCCGCGCCCTGAGCGGCCTGAATCTTCTTCCAGTGATCCATGACCTCCTGGAGTTTGTCCCGGTCCACCTCGACCCACTTGCCTTTGAGCAGCACCAGCCCGCTGGCCGATTGCAGGATGGCCTTTAGCTCCGACTCGGTGAGAGACTCACCCTCGAGCGACATTTGCACTTTGAAGTCCAGCAGACTGTCGGCGCCGAGCAGGTTTCCCTTGGCTTCGCCAATCCGCACCGTCACCTGTGGCCGGGGTGGCCGCCCCGCCTTCCACCAATCCGGAATCCGGACCACCAGGCCGCTTTGCTCGAAAAATGGAATATTTTGCAGAAACGAAAACGCCTGTTCGGGCCGCCAGACTTGCGGGTGAAAAATCGCGCGCGAGTCCAACAACTCGCGGACCAGCTTGCTCTGTTCCGCCGCTCGCTGCACCGGCGACAATAACGCGGCCAGCGCGGCACGATTCTTCGCCCCGGCATATTCCTCCAAAGCGCGGCCCAACGGCAGATGCTGAACTTTCCCCTGCTCGGAAATGCGATGGGTATAGGTGGCCAGGAAGGCAAAGGGATACGCCGGGTTGCGCTTGTTCTCCGCCAGATGAAAAGTGACGCGTCCAATCGCGTTCCAGACCGGGTTGCAGCTTTTCAGATACGCCACCGCCCCACCCGGGGCTTGGGCGATGGTGGCATGAACATGAGCATCCAACTCGTCCCACAACCTTGCCAGGACCGCGCCATTCAAATACTCCAGACCCCTCATCGGCGGCGCCCCTTCCGCCACCGCGGACCACTCGGCTTCCGCCGGCTTCGGAATCGTGATGGTGGAAGCATCCTGCAGATTCGGGTTGTGACAAAGCGCGGTGAAAAGTCGTTGGGCAACGCCGCGCCAAAACACGAAGGTCGGCGGCAGCGGCTCATGCAAGAACTCGGACGCCAGCGTTTCCAAACCGCGCGCGGGCGAGGCGCCGAAGGCCTCAGTCAGGCGCGCAACGGTCGCCTGGCTGAGTTTCGGTTCAGCCTGGTCGTCCGGTTCGACAAATAAATGTCCCCCGGGAGACAATGCCAAAGCGTATGACATGACGCACGAAGCATATAATCCGCCTCACCCGGTACGCCATCAGTTTCCAGACGTGTGCGTTGAAAAGATTCCTGATGACCGGTGATCGGGGGAGCGGGGCGTGCGCGTTTTGCCCGTGAGTTGACGCACGAAAAAACCGCCCGAAACGGTCAAATTCTGTAGCAAGATTGTAGCAAGATTTTTGCGATATTCATGGGTTTTCATGGGGTTCCATGGCTTTTGGGCCAATTTGGGGCGAATCGAAGAAAGCCGTTGCAACGGTGGAAGTTGCAACGGCTAAATTGGTTGCGGGGGCGAGATTTGAACTCGCGACCTTCAGGTTATGAGCCTGACGAGCTACCAGGCTGCTCCACCCCGCGCTCCATCCGACGCCCTTTATCATAAGGGCGACGGCCCCGCCGCGCAAGTCCTCATTTTGCGCCGGCCGGAATGAGAATTTACGGCGGCAGGCGACTCTGGCAACATCGGCGCCTGATCGGTCAAATAGAAATAGAAAACGATGAAATCCCGTGGGAAACCCCTTCTCAAACACCCCGCCAGCCATCCCCATGGCCGCGCCGTTGACCGCTCAAACCGCAAACTGGCGCGCGACCAACGGGTCCCATCGGTGTTGCTTTCGATTGCCGACGGGCTGCGGATATGCCGGGTTTTGCGCAAATGAAAAGGATTTCTTTGGACCCCGGCGCCAGCTATGATCCCCGCGCGCGTTTATTTATGACTCAAAAAAACGGACTGGTTGAACTTCTGCTGGGCGCAGCCCTGTTGCTGTGCGGTTGCGCCACCTCGCCTCACTTGGCGGGTTCGGTCAGCGGCCCCGAGTACACCTCGGCCCGCGGAGGCTTTTCGGTGCCCTTTCCGGTCAGCGCCGATCATCAGGGGCGGGTCCTGACCGACGCCCCGCAAAGCGTGACCTTTGGCGACAATTGGGGCGCCCGCATCACCTTTTCCTCGCTGCCCTTTGAGGCGCGCAGTTCCATGATGAGGGTGCTGGAAACGCAAGGGCGGGAAAAAGCGTTGAGCGAGTTCGCCCGCCGGCAGTACGGCAATTTGATCACCATTCATTACCACCCCGAGGCATGGGAAGGGGCGATCTCCTTCTTTATCCTCGGATCTGCCGGCCCCAAGACCGGCGTGGCCGCCTTCCTTCACGGCCGCCGGCTTTATCTGGTGGAGACCGACCTTCAGCCGGGCGTGCAATTCCTGGCGCAATCCGACGAAGAATCCCAGCGCGACTGGGGAACCTGGCTGGAGAAACGAGCCGTCGAACTGGCCCAGTCGCTCCAAGTCCAATAGACCACCGCTTATGACCTGGCGATTGGCCACAAAGAACGACTGCCGGACCCTGGCGCAACTGAACCATCAACTCATCGCCGACGAAGGCCATCGCAATCCGATGACCGTCTCCGAATTGGAAGGGCGCATGAAAGACTGGCTCGACGAGGCCTACGAAGCGGTCCTGTTCGAGATCCAGGGCGAAGTGGCCGCTTACGCGCTCTATCGGTCCCAGCCCGACGAAATCCATCTGCGCCACTTCTTCGTCGTCCGCCACCGGCGTCGGCAGGGCATCGGACGCCAGGCGATGGCCCTGCTGCGCGGCCACATCTGGCCCAAGGCGCCGAGGCTGACGGTATCCGTCCTGGCCCGCAATGAGGCCGGGGTGAAGTTTTGGCGGGCGATGGGCTACCAGGATTATTGCTTGACACTGGAAATAGCGCCGTTGGGGCAACCCCTGGAGTACGGCCCGTGAACGGATTTGCTTCGCTCTGACACCCCCCATTTATGCCCTACACCATCAACGGCATCGGAACCCGCTACTACGGCAAACAAAACCTCCAGCAGCGCGCCGGCGTCTGCCGCAGTTGCGGACGCCAGGCCACCCTGGCTTCCTACGACACCCGCCTTTGGTTTGTGGTGCTCTTTGTGCCGGTCATCCCGCTGGGCCGCAAACATATTATTGACGCCTGCCCGGCCTGCCGCCGCCATTTTGTTGCTCCGCTGGAAAAATGGGAGATGGCCAAACAACTGGAAACATCCGGCGCGCTGGAAAAATTCCGCTCCGATCCCACCCCCGACAATGCCCTCCTGGCGCACCAGCAATTGATTGGATTCCATCAGATCGCCGAGGCGGGCGAGTTGCAGCGGACGATGGAGGAGAAGTTCGCCGACAATGCGCGGGTCCAAATCTACCTGGCGGGCACCCTCATGCGCCTGGGCAAAACGGAGCCGGCCGCCGCGCTCTTTCAACGCGCTTTGCAACTGCGGCCCGACCTTCCCGAAGCCCGCATCGGAGTGGCCGAAGGCCATATCCGCGCCGGGCGGTTGGATGAAGCCCGGAGCCTGCTGGACTTCCTTGAGAAACCGGGCGCCGCCCAACTCTACAGCCTGGCGCCGCTGGAACGCCTGGCCTTGGGTTATCAGAAAGCGGGCCGCCACGAGCCGGCCCTCGAACTTTTTAATATACTCATCCAGGCGCTGCCCCAGGTGGCCCAAAATCCCCATTTCCGCAAGTGGGTCAAATCCTCCGAAAAAGCCCTGAGGCGCCCGGCCACGATTCTTCCCAAGGCAAAGTTCAGCTTCCGCCGCCTGTTTTCGCAGCCGCCCCGGCCTCCGGGCGGCGTCGCCCCGGCCACGGTCTCCGCCAAACAAGCGTTGATTGTTCTTGCAGTCGTGGCGGCGGTTGCCTTCGCCGGCCTGGTGGTGAGCAACGCGATCATCCGCCACCACCGCACCGTCTATATCGTCAACGGCACCGACGCCATTCTCCAAGGCGAGATTTCCGGCTTGGGACCAATCAAGATTCCAAGCGGGGTGACGCCGGTGACGTTGAGCGAGGGACACTATCTGGCCAGGTTCGACCCGCCCTTTAAGGATGAAGTCGCCTTTGATGTCCGCGCCGGCTATTTTGACCGGTGGCTGGACAAACCGGCCTGGGTTTTAAATCCCGGCGGCGCGGCCATCATCCTCTGCCAGCGGATCGTGTACGCAAAAAATCCGCAGCCCGGCTCGTTCACCTGCGAATATGGCAGAAAGTTCGCTTATTTCCCCGACGTGAATTTTCCCTTCACGACGCCCCCCAAGCAGATGAACGTTCCTTCAGGCCAACAACAGAAGGTGCAGAGCGCACTGCAATTCTTCCGGGGTGCGCCCGTGGATGTCTTTGCCGCCTTGGCTGGAACGCGGCGCCAAAACGAGGCCTGCCAGTTGGCCGAATGGCGCCTGGCCGCCCATCCGGATGACCGGCCGATGCTGGCCGCTTACATGCAATACGCCGCCACCGGCGGGGATGCAGCCCGCGCCGCCCGCTTCCTTCAAGACGGGCTGGCGGCGCGCCCCGCGCGCATCGAATGGCATCGCGCCTACCAAAATCTTCTTCTTGTCACCAACCGTCAGCCTTTGATCGCCCAGTACGACCGGATGCTCGCGGCGGAGCCAACCGATTCCGCGCTGCTTTATCTGCGCGGACGCCTCTGCGCCAGCACGGCGGAGGGCCGGGATTATTTCAACCGCGCGCTCCAGGCGGACGCGGACAATCCTTACCCGGCCTTCGCTCTGGCCTACGACGCGGCATCTGCAGCCGACTGGGCTTCGGCCAAACATCTCCTGGACCCTGTCGTCGAAAAACAGCCGGGGAATCTCGAGTTCTTGACATTATGGACGGTGGCTTGCCTGGGCCTCAACGAGCCGGCCTTGGTTGAGCAGCCCTGGCGGCGCCGGCTCCAGGACGATCCGGCCGATTTCCAGGCAGAACTCAACGTGTGCCAAGCCTTGCTCATGGATCACAAGGAAACCGACGCCCGCTCCGCCGTTTCAGACTATCGCCGGGCCGTCGCTGCCCGCCTGGGCCAGGCCGGCCGGCCATTGGCAGACGCGATGGACTCCGAGCTTCTTTACATGACGGGTGATTTTGCGGCGCTGGAAAAAATGTCCCGCCAGGATCCCTCGCCCGCGGGACGGAACCATTTGTTCACCGCCATGATCGAGCAAAACCGCCCGCTGGAGGCCGCGCAACTCATCCCCTCGAACGATGCGTCGGTGAAGGACCCCTTTCAATTGCTGGCGATGAGCCTGGCCTGGCGCGTGGCGGGAAATGCCGCCGAAGCCGGCAAATGGCAGGACCGCGCATCGGCCCTTTTCCGGTCTTCGGGCGACCGCGAACACGTTGCCGATTTGTTAAGCGGCCGCATCGAGCCGACGGCGGAAATCGTCAATGCGCTTGGCCTCGCAATGCCTCCAAAGGCGCTCTTGCTGGCCAGCCTCGCTTTTTCCCATCCGGACCGCCGGAGCGAACTGGCCGCGGCGGCGCGGCGGCTCAACGTGGAGCGGGTCTTTCCTTACCATCTGGTCCAGCGGGCCACGGAGGACACCCGCTAAAAGCCCCCGGGCCATGACGCACGAGGATTTCGACAAGTTGGTTCACGAGATCGAGTGCGGCATTGGAAAAGACCGGCGTCTTCTCCATCGCCACATCCGGCGGCTGGCGGTCATCGGCTATGCCGGCCTTCTGTCCGGCTTTGGCGCCGTGGTGTTCCTGGCGGCGCTCTTCATCCTGCCGGGCATTCTTTGGCCCAAAGACGCTCTGGGATTGCTGATCCTGGGATTCTTCCTCTTGGCTTTCGGCTGTCTCGGCTTCGGTCGCGCTCTGTGGGTGCGTTTGCCGGTGCCGGAGGGGCACGCCCTCTCGCGCGCCGATGCGCCGGCGCTCTACGCGATGTTGGACCAGCTTCGCGCATCGCTGCATTCCACCCCCTTTCATCATGTTCTCATCGTTCCCGACTGCAACGCCGCCGTCGTGCAACGGCCGCGCCTGGGCGTCTTCGGGTGGTTTGAGAATTACCTCTTGCTCGGTCTGCCCTTGCTGGAAAATCTCCCCGCCGATGAATTGCGCGCGATCCTCGTCCATGAATGCGCGCACTTGGCCCGTTCGCACGGAAGGTCCAGCCAGTGGATTTACCGACTCAGACGCTCCTGGGCGCAGATTTTTCCTAATCTCTCCCGGCCGGCCATCCGGGGCGCGGTCTCTTTGCGCCCGCTGATCACAAAATTCGTGCGCTGGTTCTGGCCCCGTTTCAACGCTCATGCCTTCGTGCTCTCCCGCGCCTTCGAGTACGAGGCCGATGCCGCGGCCGCACGCCTGGCCGGCACGAACACCACCGCCACCGCCCTGGTGCGCGTCAATCTCTACTCCCGCCTCCTGGAGAAGGAATTCTGGCCCGAATTCTGGCGCCTGGCCAGCCACGAGCCGGTGCCCCCCGCCGACGCCCTGCTCCGCGTCAACACTTTCCTGGCCGCTCCCCATGGCGATGCCCGCCAATGGCTGGAAATGGCCTTTCTTTCCACCACGACCAACGCCGACACCCATCCCTGTCTGTCCGATCGTTTGCGCGCCATCTCTGTCTTGCCCGAGGCCGGCCAGGACTTCTCCCTGCGCGCAGCCGCCCCCCCGCCCACCAGCGCCGCCGCCACTTTGCTGGGGCCTTCGCTGGAGAAGGTCCGCTCGGCCGTCCAGCAGGCCTGGCTCAAACGCTGCGAGGCCCCCTGGCGCCAGCAACACAGCAAAGCCGGCGCCTTGCAGCATCGCCTGGGCGGAATCGAGGAAGCCACAGCGAAAAAAGCGGCGGACGCCGACGCCCTGTGGGACAAAGCCCAAGTCGTTTTTCAATTGGAAGGAGACCAGGCGGCCGCCTCGTTGCTTCGCCAGATTCTGGCCCTCCAACCGCGCCATGCTCCCGCCAATTTCGCCTTGGGCAGGATTCTTCTCCAATCCGGCGACGCCCAGGGGGAAGCCTGCCTGGAGACGGCGATGGCCGAAGACGAACAGTTGCTGCCCCAGGCGGCGCAGATTCTTCATGCCTACTATCAGCGCCAGGGGCGCGCCGACCGCATCCGCCAGTTGTATGCGCGCGTGGACCAATTCGAAAAATCCGTTCAAGCCTCGCGGCTGGAACGCCAGAATGTCTCCGCCTCCGACACCTTCCTCCCGCATGAACTGGGACCGGAGCACCTGAATCCGTTGCGCGACGTGCTGGCCTCCCACGGGGAAATCGCCTCCGCCGCCCTGGCCCGCAAAGAGCTTAAATACTTCGCCGCGCAACGGCTCTATCTTCTGTGCATCCGACTGCGCCCGGCGTGGCACCATCTGCCCAACCGCGCCCGCGAGCAGGCGGCCGTCGCCCAACTGGTCAAGTCTGTCAAATTGCCGGGCCGCGTCCTGATTTTTGCGCCGCGCGGAATTTTCCGCGGCATAGCCCGCAAACTCCGCCCTTTGTCCGGCGCCGCCATTTACAAGCGCGAAGGCTGAACGTTCAATACAGGGCGCAACTCAGAGTTTCTTTGGGGGAGGGAGGTCGAAGTAAATCGCTCCTTGCAGCCAGGGGGGTGGATGCGTAGTTTCACCCCATGAGTTATCTGACTGTTGAAGTCGCTATTGATCACGGACACGTTCTGGCCAAAGGCGCCGAGAGCCTGCCCGAAAAAGCCTCCGGCCTGCTTACCATTCTCCAATCCGATGCCGTCAACCGCGCCGCGATCTCCCCGCTTCAGGCCTTGGAATCACTGCAAAAACATCTCCATCTGGATGAGGCCAGGGCGGCGGAATGGACGGCGTCCGTACGCGAAGCCAGACGTTGACGCCCGGATGATTCAGAATGATTCATAGCTTTTGGGTCAGTACCATAATTGTCACAGCTCTTGTTTTTATTGATGACTCATTGGCCGAAAAGTCTCATAATTATAGGACCCTTTGTCCCTCGCACACCTTCTGAGCCGTAATGGTGGAGGCGATTGTTGGATGCTTTCTCAGTTTCTCCACAGCCGCACCGGGATTCCTTTTTAAGTCATGCTCCCACACCCTTACGACCGCAATTCCCATGCGTCTCAGTTGTCGCGTAATCCGCTTGTCGCGCATTCGGGTTGCCTCTATCTTTGCGCGCCACAAAGCCCTGAGTTTGGATTTCCAGACGGGGTATCGCCATCCGTGCCAGAAGTCACTATCAACGAACAACGCAATTGTTCCGTTTGCCAACATGAAATCCGGTCTGCCGGGAAGTCGGGACGCATTCCGACGGAATCTCAGACCAACCATCCGAAGAGTTTCAGCTACGCGGCCTTCGAGTTGTGTGTTGCTGCTGCGGACTCGTGCCATCCGGTCGGATCGTTCGCGTGGTGTTAGGAAATCGCGCATGCCAGCAACATCCCGTGGGTTCATTTCCCGGAACTCAAGACACCGAGGCAAGACAAGACGGCGGCCCCGATAGCCCGTCCAAGCAGGGGGGGGACAGCATTGCCAATCTGCTTCACAATCTGTGTGCGGGAGCCGACAAATACAAATGTGTCATCGAAAGATTGGAGACGAGCGCCTTCGCGTGGCGTCAGGGCACGATCCTGCACTGGATGAACGCAACGATTGGAGGCCGGATGCACGAAGTTCACGGTGATTGTGACGCTTGGCGTGTCTGCGTCGAGGCGTGAGTAACATGAACTGAACCCGCTCGATATGAGGTGCTTCGGGATTGAGTAGACGTTGGGTCCAGAGTGTCGGATGATTTCAAGCATTCTGGGTGTATGTGCTGTGGCCTCGTGCAGCGTGAGAACATCGGCGCCGTTTCGGCGAGCCGCCTGATAGTCGTTTGACGGTAGCCTGTCATATGTGGTGGCCGCTTGCCCCGCCTTCAATGGGGGCAAGTCGGAGATGGCATCCATGACAGTGACGGCAGGTTCGAGTACTTCTTCCCGCTGGAACAATGGTAGATCGAGGGGAAGGAGCATTCTGGTTCTGTCACGGTGGCCAATCGTACTGCCGTTTGAGTCATGGGTGGGCGAAGGAAACTGCAACGGAAGTCCCTTTTCGACGCCGATGAGAACCAGTCTTTCGCGGCGTTGCGGGACACCGAAATGAGCCGCGTTCATGATCCTCCAGTCGCACTCGTACCCGATGTCGGAAAAGCACTCGACAATTTGACCGATGGTTTCTCCTCCCTTGTGAGTCGCAAGTCCGACGACGTTTTCCATGACAAGCGCTCGCGGGCGAAAATAGTTGACGATGTTGGCGAACTGCTCAAACAACGTGTTGCGTGGATCATCGTGATTGGATGATCGAAACGGCCGGATGGATGAGAATCCCTGGCAGGGCGGCCCGCCGATAACAATATCCACGTCGCCGCGCTTCATTCCCGTTCGGTCTGCAATGTCCTCACAGGACAAGCGCCGGATGTCGCTGCGCAACACGGCAGCTTGAACGTGGTTTGCGGCAAAAGTCCGCAGACTGGCCTCAAGGATGTCAATCCCAAGGCGCGTCTCAACGCCTCCAGGACATGCAAGGCCGAAGCCGTAGGCGAACCCACCGGTGCCACAGAACAGGTCGAAGACAATTGTTTTCATCGGTGGAGACTATAGTCACGTAGACGCGCCGTGTCAATACCCCTATAGTCCGGCCCGTGGAAACAGAGAGAAATGCCGCAATCCTGGCCGCTTTCGTCGATCTCATTCGTCAGGAACGGGAACGGCGCGGGTTGACCTACGAGGAAGTCGCCGCATCTAGCGGGCTGCACCGTACGACCGTCGGTCTCTATGAGAGGGGAGAGCGTGGACCAACGATTGAGGCGGCGCTCCAAATTGCGGATGCGTTGGGAATCCCGCTTTCCGAGTTGGTGAGAAAAGCGGAAGAGGGTGCCCACGAAGGGCGCGTCAAGGAGTCCTTCCAAAGAAGGCGCGAAGTCCCCATCGGGAACCTGACCAAGGGGGATGCCCTGCGCAAGGCCACCGGCTTGTCCTTGGATTGCCTTCGCCAGGCCATGCTTGAGACCTATCGAACCCTCGATACGATCGATTACCAGTTGCAGGCTCATGGTGTCGATCCTATAGCAAGGTTGGTGGAACTGGCGAACCTTTCCTCAATGGTTGGAAACCTTCTCGCTGCCGGTCTTGCCGACGCGTCCAACGGGATCTACAAGCGCAACAGACCTCATGCCTATCCTGACCTCATCCCGCAGACTGGCGGATACGAGGACTTGGAACTCAAGGTCGCCCTGGAAACGAACAAACCCAAGGGCCATCTTCCGAAGCCCGGAATGTACATTACCTTCCGATACGTTCTCTGTGATCGGAATGGGGCTTTCCAGAAGGGGAAGGTCAGTCGTGGCGAATGCGTGTTCATATGGGAGGTCAAGGTTGGGCACCTTGACGCCGACGACTTCGCATTGAGTAGCACCGAAGGCGACTCCGGCAAGACTGCCGTCATCAAGACGGATGTCTTCAACGCCATGCCCCTGATCTACTTCGACAGGGAGTTGAATCCATACTCACCCCGTTCCGGGAAGTATCCTGGTTTCAACTGATTTCTCTTTTTTCTTCTGGCATCCAACAATCAATATACAACAGGTTGTTCGTGTATTAAAATGACCAAATGAATACGCACGAACCGGTGAGGCGACTTAAATGGGTTCCTCACATTGCCACATCGAAGGCCGTGGAGTCCTAAGAAATTGGTGTTTGCGGCGTTGTGCCGCTGCGCGGGAAAAAGCCGCCGGATAATTCACGGCCCGGCATGAAAACTGCTCTGGCGCGGGAAAATATTTTACGATTATTATTTGCAGTCCCATTAAAACGTGGTAATATGGAATCTGTAGAGCGCTCACGCGCCTGTTCTTTGACATTTTGCAGTGGAAAGGGGCCGGGGAGCGGAAAAGGAAGAAGGATGAAGGATGAAGGAAGAAGGCTAAACCGTAACGATGCAGTGGAATCTTAACGCAAAGACGCAAAGATTCAAAGGCGCAAGGTCAGGAGGCGAGGTTGACTGGCTGATCAGAGCTTCACTGTTTGGTGTGCCGAAATGGCCCGACAGAATCCTCTTTGCGCCCTCGCAGTGCAATTCTGAAAAGTTTTGCATTTTTAACGAAATTATTGCCACGAAAGCAAGGAACACATAGACAGGAGCTTATGTTGTTTATTCTCTTTGCGATCCTTGTGTTCCTTTGCGGCCATTTCGTCTTTGGTTGCGGCCTGCCGCGCTGTGAAATATGCGGGCTAAACCAGGCGAGCCGTGGCAGGAAAACGCAGCTAACAGCAGCTAACGGCAACTTCCGTTTTTTACGGAAATGGCGTCCAATCGGCCATCCAGGGGGTCCTTCAAGGGCCGCGTCAGGACCCGAGTTGCAGCCAGTTGCAGGGGGGACACTACCCCAATGGGCAGTCAAGGCGGAAGGCAGAAGGCTAAAGGCTGAAGGGGCGCCAGATTGCGAATATTGCAGAATATCGCAGAGTATCGCAGGGGGGGACATACCTGATAAATTGTATTCACCTCCCAAAACGCACGGAATCGGTGAATCGGCCAAATCCGGCTGAATCGTGCCTCCCGATCGAAAGGGCGGCGGGCAAACAAAGCCAATGAACACGAGATCAAAGCTAATCAAAGTTAATCAAAGGCAATCAAAGTGAAAAAATGCGTTCAACAAGGTTTGATCGGGCTGGACGGCGGCCGGAACCGGCAATTTTTGCCCGTCCCGGCAGGGACGCCGCGGCCCGCACAGCGGATGCTGCTCCGCCCCTGCCAAAAACTGGCTTGCACCCGTCAATCGAGTGCCTTCGATTGTCGTGTTGCTTTTCTCCGCCGTTGTGATGTAATCTCTGCGCGATGAATCGAACCAGTGTGCGTGCTGCGTTGGTGTTGGCGCTGCTGATGGCGCTGCCTTTTCGCGCGCCCGCCCCGTTGATCTATCGGCCCGGAGAGGGGTGGACCTACGAAATGCCCGGCGCAAAGGGAGATTGGCGCAAGGCGCGCGCCAAGGACCAGTTGGACTTTGCCCAGCAGGCCTTCGACCAGAAGAGATACGGTCTCGCCCTCAAAGCCGCCAAACGTCTCGTTGCAATGCCCCCTTACGGGTTCGGCTTGTCGGATTATGCCGCCAAGGGGCAATACCTGATCGCCCGTTGTTACGAGGCCCGCAAGCAGGATGAAAAGGCCTTCAACGCCTACCAGGCCTTGCTGGACCGATACGGAAAATCAGCCGACGTCGCCGATGTCCAGCACCGCCAGTTTGTCATCGCGTTGCGCTTTCTTCACGGGCAATGGTTCAAGCTTTGGGGCTACATCCCCTTCTTCCCTTCGATGGACAGAACGGCCGGCATGTTCGAGAAAATTGTGCATTACGGCCCCTACGGGGAATTGGGACCAGCCGCGCAGATGAACGTCGGAGCCGCGCGCGACAAGGGAAAGGATTTTGCGCTGGCCGTCGCGGCCTACGAACTGGCGGCCGACCGTTACAACGACCAGAAACAGATCGCCTCCGAGGCCCTCTACAAAGCCGCCCTGGCCTACAATAAACAGGCCCGCAAGGCCGATTACGACCAGAGCGTGGCCGGACAGGCCATTGACGCCTTCACCGAATTCACCTCCCTGTATCCCGACGACCCGCGCGTGGCCGATGCCCAGCGCATCATCGCTTCGCTCAAAGGCGTGGAGGCGACGGGCAGCTTCCGCACCGCGCAGTATTACGAGAAGCAAAAGCAGTGGTCCGGGGCGGTCATTTATTACAACGAGGTGTTCCTCAAGGACCCCACTTCGCCGCTGGCCGACCAGGCGCGGCGCCGGATCGAGCTTCTCAAACAGCGCCTCACGCCCAAATAGGAGGAACATGCGCCGGCTTCTGTTGTTTCTGGTGGCGGCGGCCCTGGCCGGATGCGCCGGCTACAAGTTAGGCCCCACCAACGGCCTGCCCGCCGGCAGCCGCTCCATCCAGGTCCGCCCCTTCGCCAACAAAACCCGCGAGCCGCGCGTCACCGAATACCTCTCCATTTCCATGCGCAAACAATTGCAGCAGGACGGCACCTACCGCCTGGAGACCTCCGCCCGGCCCGACATCCTGGTCACGGGCGAGATTGTCCGTTTCGACCGCAGCGGATTGTCCTACCAGACCAACGACGTCCTCACCCCCCAGGAATACACCTTGACCTTGATGGCGCGGGTGGTGGCGGTGGACGTCAACAGCGGCAAGACCAATCTGAACCGGGACGTTTATGGCCGGACCTACATCCGCATTGGCAACGATCTAAGCAGCGCCGAGCGCCAGGCCATCCCGCTCCTGACCGACGACCTGGCCCGCAACGCCGTCTCCCTCCTGGTGGACGGCACTTGGTAGCCGGCAGGTCACGTCAGCACGTGGCGCAGGTACAGATACATCAGGGGCGCGTTGAACAGCAGGCTGTCCAATAAATCCAGGACGCCGCCGATGCCGGGGATGTAATGGCCGGAATCCTTCAAACCGGCTTCCCGCTTGAAAAGCGACTCGATCAAATCCCCCACCACGGCCCCGCCGCTCAGAATGATGCCCAGCAGAATCGAGTGCCTCAGAGTCATCCCCGCCAGGTGAGCGCCCGCGCACCGGGCGAAAATGACACTGGCGGCGGTGGAAACAACGATGGCGCCGCCAAAGCCCTCCCACGTCTTTCCAGGACTGATGCGCGGGATCATCTTGTGCCGGCCGATGAGCGAACCGACCGCGTAAGCGCCGCAATCGCTGAACTTGGTCACCAGCACGAAATAAAGCACGTAATAGACGCCTTCCACGCCGGCCTGTCCGAAAAAATTGATTTTCTGGATGAAGTTCAGCAGCCACGGCACATACATCAATCCAAACAACGTCGTCGCGATGGCGACGATCCCCGTGGCGGCGCCCCGCCCGATGAATTGCCGCACGCACAGGCCGAGCACAAAGAGAATGATGAAGATCGTCTCCCGGTCATTCATTCGCGAGGGCGTGACGGCGCGGCCGAATTGGCCGGAGACGCAGACAAAGGTGAACAGGATCAAGAGGACTCCGCCGCACACGCCGAACTGGGTGTCGCAGGCGCAGCCCAGTTTGCGCGCCATGCCGTAAAACTCCAGCAAACCGGAAACGGCCAGCAAAAGGACGATCAACAGAAAGAAGTAATCCGAAAGCGCCTTATGCCCGGAAAACAGCGCCCCGATGACCACCGTCCACAGCACGATGAAACTGCCCAGACGCCGCAAAAAAACGGCGCCCTTGGACGGCGGCGAAGCAGGAAGAGTCATCCTAAATCCGGCAGTTGGATTTCAGGGAAAAAGCGGAAGCCACAGATGGACACAGATGAACACAGATTTCTCTGAAAAGCGTCTTCCACCCGTTGGGCGATTTTTGTTTTTTCGCAACTCCTTCTGATCTGTGTCTATCTGTGTTCATCTGTGGCTTTAACTGTTTTTTTAAGGGTCATCGCTTGGGGCATGATGGGCTTTCAGACCAGCCCAAAGCGCCGGTGCCGCCGCGTGTATTCCTCCAGCGCCTCGTAAAACTGCGGCTTGCGGAAATCGGGCCAGAGCGTCGGCGTCACCACCAGTTCGGCGTAGGAAATCTGCCACAGCAGAAAATTGCTGATGCGCATCTCCCCGCTGGTGCGAATGAGAAGGTCCGGGTCCGGGTAATGGGCGGTGTAAAGGTGCTGCGAAACGGATTGCTCGTTGATTTCCGCCGGCTCCAGGCGCCCCTCGCGCACCTTCTGGGCGATGCTGCGCATGGCCTCGACGATCTCAGTGCGGCCGCCGTAGCTCAACGCCAGGATGAGCGTCAGCCCGTTGTTCTTGGCCAGGGCCGCCCGGGTCCGGGCCAATTGATGCTGCACGAATTCGGGCAGGCGGTAAATCTGGCCGATGGCCTCCAGCCGGACATTGTTCCGGGTCAACTCGCCGATCTCGCCCTTGAGGAAACGCGCCAGGTACTTCATCAGCGTGTCCACCTCGTCCTTGGGCCGGCTCCAGTTCTCGACCGAAAAGGCGTAAAGAGTCAAGTACTTGACTCCCGCCTCCCCCGCCGCGCGCACCACCGCGCGCACGGATTCGACGCCATTGCGGTGCCCCTCCACGCGCGGCAGGTGCCGCCGCTTGGCCCAGCGCCCGTTGCCGTCCATGATGATCGCCACGTGGGTCGGGACGGTGGCCTGGGCCTGGGGACTTAATGTGCTGCGGGGATTCAAAAGTTCATCGCAAAATTGGGCGGGCGGCGCAACCAGCCGGGCCTTACTCCTCCTTCTCCTTGTCCTTGTCCTCGTTCTTGCCCTTGTTTTTGTCCAGGCGCCGCTGGAGGCCGACCGACTGGGCGATCTCGTCAAACTCCTCACGGCCAATCTCCTCCAGCCTCTTGCCCTTGGCGGCGAGCTTTTCGTTGATCTTGAGCGCCTTTTCGGTCATCGCCTCATGCGTATCCTGCGAACCGCCCAGCAGCGCGAAATTCGGCCCGGTCGTCACGCGTGTGTGCCCATCGGAGTCCAGTCCAAGACCGACGATGATGGCCGCCTTTTTCCTTTTGCGCTTTTCCGCCACGCCCCAAGCCTAGCCGCCCGCCCCACGCCTTCCAAGCGGAAAAAGAACACTGCTTTCTTCATCCGGGCATCATGGCGGGGATGACGATTGGGCGCGGTAGGCCTCGGCCAGCAAGGTGATGGGATGGACCAGGCGCACGGACACGTTTTGCCGGCGAAGGCCGTTGGCAAGGTGCGCCAGACAGCCGGGATTGGCGGCCGCCACGATCGCCGCGTTGGTCGAAGCGATATGCTGGAGCTTGCGGTCGAGCAGTTGATTAGCCATTTGGGGCTGGAGCAAATTGTAAATTCCCGCGCTGCCGCAGCACCAGGCGCTCTCCGGCAGCTCGACGAGCGTCAGATTGGGAATGGCCCGCAGGAGCTGGCGCGGCTGGACCGTGATTTTCTGGCCGTGACACAAGTGGCAGGCCTCGTGGTAGGTGACGCTTTGCGGGGGAACGCCCGGTCCGGGAGGAGCCATGCCGATGGCGGCCAGCCATTCGTGGATGTCTTTGAGCTTCGTGTCCCACAAGGCGGCGCGCGCGCGATAAACGGGGTCCTCCGCCAGCAAGGGGCCGTAGTGCTTCAAGTGTGAGCCGCATCCGGCGGCGTTGCTGATGATGGCGTCGAATTGGTCCGGGGGAAATTGATCAATGCTGCGGCGGGCCAATTGGCGCGCCAGGGCCAGTTCGCCGTTGTGGGCGTGGAGGGAGCCGCAGCAATTCTGCCGCGGCGGCGTGACCACTTCGCACCCGTTGCGGGCCAGGACTTCCGCGGTGTCCCGGTTCACATCGCTGAACATCAGGTCTTGCGCGCAGCCGGTGAGCAGGGCGACGCGGTATTTTTTCGAGCCAGCGGCGGGGGTCAGGGGCGGAATCAAGGCGGAGGAGAATTTGGGCTGAATGACGGGAGTCATGGCCTCCAATTCGCGCAGCCGGCGGGGAAGCAATCGGAGTGCGCCGGAACGGCGGAGCAGAGTTTGCAGGCCCAGTTGTTGGTAGAGCCGGATGAGAGATCCAACCAAGCGCAGGCGGCCCAAATCCATGAAAAGCCAACCCATGGTCAGCCAGCGGATGAATCGGCGGGTGGGATGGCGCAGGACGCCGCTTTGTTCGGCTTCGGCGCGGGCGTTCTCGAAGAGCTCGGCGTAGTTGACACCGGCCGGGCAAGCCGTCATGCAGGCCAGACAGCCGAGGCAAAAGTACATCTCATCGGCGAACGTGCCGGTCGGTTCCAGGCGGCTGTCGGCGATGGCGCGCATGAGGGCGATGCGGCCGCGGGGGCTGTGGCGTTCGAGTTTGGTGGCGTCGTAAGTCGGGCAGGTGGGCAGGCAAAGGCCGCAATGCATGCACTGCTGGACCACCGAGTAATCCAGGCCGCGCAGAAGGGACTGCCGGGCGGGGAAAGCCGGAGCGGCGGCGGCGGGCAAAGCAGTCGTGACGGCGGTCATGTCGCGGAAATTGTCCGCCAGAAGCGCCGGCGGATCAATCATTTTGAGTTCGTTCACCAGGTTTCCACCGAGTCGGCATCGAAGATTTTTCCCAGCAAGTCTTTGTAATCCGGGTCCGGCAGGGTCAAATCCACCACTTGGACCTCATTGCCGGCGACGCTTTTGTGGCGGGCGATCAGTTCGCGCGCCAGGGAATCGTCGGGCCGGGTCAGGATGTGGAGGAGGCGTGGCATTTTTAGAAGCGAAGGACGCAATTGCAGTCCGAGGCCAGCGCCGCCAACTGCGCGTCGGAGATTTCCTCAAAGGGCAGAGCGGCCGGGCCGAGTCCTGGCAGCAGCAGGGCGTCCTTTTGGGCGAAAAGCGGACGGCCCAAGTCGCGCAAAACCGGCAAGTATCGCTCGAAATTCCCGCCATCCAACAGTTCGCCGGCGTTCTCGCCCAGAATCAGCACCGCCGCCTCGCTCAGATAGACGCTGACGTCCACCTTGCCCCACGCGCCGACGCCGGCGGCGATGCGCACGGCTTCGGCCGGGCGCCGGCTGGCGCGGGGATCGGAGGCAATGATGAAAAGAGCGGCGGGGTTCATCGCATTGAATCAATTGAAACTGACAAAGCGATCGGCGGCCGCCATCAAATCACTCAACAACGCCAAGCCAGCATAGGTCGCTCGCGGATTCTGTTCCAGGCCCCGTTGTTGGGCGCCGTAGGCGCAGGCGTAGAGTTTGAGACCGCGGGCGGTGAGGTCGCGCAGCGGCGGTTCGTCCAGGCCGCGCACCGCTTCATCAATGCAATAAAGATAGACTTCGGCCCCGGCGGCCAGGGCGGCGTCGGCCAGGCGCAAGCCGTGTTGGAAAGCCGGCTGGCCAGGCGGAGTGGAGAGGAGAAGAGCTAATTTTTTGCCGCGCAAGGACATGGCATTTTTTTGGGTAATCGTTCCTGATCCTACTCTTAATCTTGATCCTACTCTTAATCTTCTTCTTCAGTGCAAGCGGGATTAGGATTAAGATTAGGATTAAGAGGCGGAAACCGCAACCCAAAATCGGGATGCGCCCAAATCATGGATCAATTGTCTTGCTTGAGGGCCGGCAATTCCAGGGTGAAAGTGGCGCCTTGACCGGGGCCTGGGCTGGAGGCCAGCAATATGCCGCCCATCTCCCTGGCGGCCAGGGCGGAGTTGTGGAGGCCAAAGCCATGGCCGTTCTTGCGGGTGGTGAAACCGTGATTGAAGATGCGGCTGAGGTTTTCGGGAGGAATGCCAACGCCATTGTCGGTGGCGGAGATTTTGACGGATCCGTTGCCATTGGAGACGCCGATGACCAAATGCTTGTCGAGGTGCCCGGAGTCGTCGCAAGCCTGGCAGGCATTGCGGATCAGGTTGACCAGGATCTGGAGAATTTTGTGCTTGTCGGCGTTGACGATTAGCGGGTGAGGATCGTAATCGCGAATGGTGTGGACGCCGCGCCGCTCCAGCGACTCGGCGTTCATGCGCAGAGCGTCCTCGACCAGATCAATGACCTGGACCGGTTCGGTCAAACCGACGTGGGTGGCGTAACTCTGTTGGGTGGCCACGATGTCCTTGATGTGCTCGATGTTCTTGGAAAGGGTCTCCAATTCTTCAAGGGCGCCCGCTTGTTCGGAGGCCAGGTGCCCGGCCAACCTTTCCAGGTACGGGACGATTTGTTTGCCCTTTGGGTCGGCGGATAAGAAAGCGGCCAAATTGTCTTCATTCTTGCGCAAAAGGGCGACGGCTTTGCTCAAGCGGCCGGAGTTGAGTTGGCTCAAGCGGTCCACCAGAATGGAACTGGATACATTGACGCTGTTGAGGACGTTGCCCACGTTATGAAGCACGCCAATGGCGACTTCGGCCATGCCCGCCTGCCGTGCGACAACCAACAATTGGCCGTGCGCTTTGTCGGCTTCGGCTTGGACTCGTTTGCGCTCGACGATTTCCGCCGCCAGCATCGCTTCAGAGCGTTGATGCTCCTGGATCTTCAATCTCAAATCCTGCGTGCGCTGGCGGACTTGGTTTCGCAACAGGCCGACCCAGGCCAGGACGATGGCCAGCAGAGCGGCAAAGGCAGCGGTCAGCCACAAGATGTGCCGGGAAGTCCACCAGTTGGGACGCGCTGTCACGAGGATGTCCTCTGGGGAGTTCAGGTACATGGCGAAGGAGGTCACGGCCTGGCCGACATCGGGCGCTTTATCGCGGATGGTCTTGAAAACACCCTGCAGCCGGAGGCGGCTTCCAACGGGACAGCGCAAGCGTTGCCCGGCATTGGTGAGGGGAAGATAAGCGCAAAAGACCTGTTGTGCCCGCTGGTCCTGGAGATTGAGGACGCAGAGGGATTGGTCAACGCTTACGCCCAAAAGGAGCGCCTCCATTTCAACGCGCGTCGCATCGCATTGCTGCTCCAGGTCGCTGGCGTTATTCGTCAACAAATCAATGGGCTGCGGTTTGGGCAACTCGCCCCGGCCAATGCGGCGAACGACGGCTTGCCCAAGCTTGGGACTAAACCCGTCGGGCTGCGGCCATCCCACCGCTTCGACTTCATCCCCCGGCACAACGTCCGCCTCTTCGCCAAGGGAGAGGCGAAGGCCGTCGCTCCCATTCTGGATGAAAAGCAGGCGGGGCTGCCGGCAGGTGACAATGCCCACCGTCTTGACGAATTGCGCGGGCAAACCGCCGGTTTGGTAATCGGCGCTCATGACGGCTGCAATGGGAACGGAGGGGGCGTTGAAAGGATTTTCGCGGGCCGGGTTTAGAATTTCGACAAATTCACTGGAAGGAAGAAGCAGGCGCACGCCCAGACGCTGATTGCGGGCATTGACCACGGGGGAGCAGACGCCCCGCACCCGCACCAGGCTTCCAGAAAGGGAACTGAGGGCGTTCCCGCCCATTTCATTGATCCAGATAATGATCTGGCCGCCGCTGATGCTCAGGGTCAATCGTTGTTCTTCGCATCCGTTGACCACGCCTTCGATTTCAACCCAGCGTGAGTCATACTGGCCGGTCATCAGATGATCCAAAGAAGGGCGGGCCGGTTGCGGGAAGCTGCCTTTGCCCAGCACACGGGCGAAGGAGGTCGCGAAAAGCACGCCTTCATGCGCCGTCGCGTCCAATTCCACATAGTCGCCCTCTTGCGAGAGGCAGGAACTGAGGCCGGCGTTGAGTTGGCCGACGAGCAAGATAGCCTCTTCGCCATTTTGCAGATAGAAATCCCCAAGGTTGAGGTCAATATAGGTGATGACTCCTCGTAGTTTGGCGCGCGCGTCCTGATTGGTGTGCGCGGCCATAAACTCCCGGACCTCCGATATCCGGGTGAAGAAGGGCGGCTCATTGGTCGTTGCAGGGGCTTGGCTCCCGCGGGCGCCGGCCGTTGGCTCAAAAGAGATCCCTTGGGGGCTTGCGACCCACAGGATGGCAGGCTCCCGGCGGCCTTGCTCATTGATGAGCCGCTCGATCACGCCGCGAACGATGACCGGACAATTCAGGGACGGCAGGGGCGGAAAAGGCGAACCAATGAGGCGCAGTAAAATCGGCGGTCCGTTGCTGGTTGTCAGCCTGGCGCCGGAATACTGGCGGGCGGAGAAAACGCCTTCGACCCTGCCGGTGATGGTGGCGGTGGCAAAAATTTCAACGGCGGCCTCGGCCGAATCGGCCTCCGATCCCTCCATCGCGGGCAAGGATTGGAGAGATTCCAGCCGGGCATTGGACACGCAGAGCGAGCCGCCCTGGGATTGCAGGTCCCCGCTTAAATGGATTCGCAGCCCCGGCGCAAGCTCGGCCGGCCAGGGCGAAAGCTGGAAGCGTTGAAATCCGGTGTCATCGGCCAGGCCAACGGTGCCGGCGTTTGTGTCAACGAAAACGGCCACGGCGTTCAGTCGCAATTTGGAGTGTTTTGACAGGAGCGACTGGGTGAACTGCTCACGGTCCAAATCAATGGCCGGCGTGCCCTCGCCCAGCGCGTACCGCCATTCGATCCAACTGGAGCGGGAGTTGGTTGGGCCGGAGTAATCGAGCCATTTGGTTTTTGGATTGTTGTCGAAAAGGTTGTCCGCGGTTTCAAGTGGAGTGTTTTCGCCCTGCGACCTGACCAGCGGGATCAAATGGGAAGCGGCCCAGGGAGAGGCGAAACGAAGATCCACGTCGGCCAGTTGGACCGAGTTGGCATGAGGGGCGTCCAGGACCGACTCGACTCGAAGGCGGAACCATTCGCACGAGGCGGAGTTTGTCAAGTTGAAGGATCGGCGTTGGAGGCGGTTGGGGAACAGTTCATTGCGGCGCACGTCCAGGGTTTGCCAGCTCTTGCCGCCATCGCTGGAGCCTTCCAAGGTCCAATCGCGCGGGTCCCGCGCCGGCGAATCGTTGGCCGAAGTGAGAGCGTAACCGGTGACGACGACCACGGGGATATTGGTCTGGCTGAACAGTTTGTCCTCCGAGAGGCTGCGAGCCAGGCGGTCCAGTTGGCGCTGGCTGATGACCGGCATCCTCTCTTGGCGGGGAACGCACTGCCACTGAATCCAAGCGGGCATTCCGGGAAACACCGCCGCGGAGAGCCATTTGGTCCGGGGCTCGTCGTCGAACGCCATCTCGGCCGATTCCAAGGGCGGATTGTCTCCGTTGGCGCCGACGACAACAGAGTAGTTGCCGCTCTGGCCGGCATCGGCATAAAGAGGCTCAATCTGGCTCAGTTGGCAGTAAACGCCGGGCATGACAACGGAGTTGACCTGAAGACGATAGAGCCGGAATGCGGGCGCGTTGGTGAGCTGGAAAACCCGCCGCTGGAACCGCTCGGAGAAAGTTTGATTGACTCGCGTGTCCAGAACCGCCCATGTCTTTCCGCCGTCGTTGGAGCCGAGCAACGTCCAATCACGCGGATCCCGGTTGGGCTCGTCGTTGGCCGCCGTCAGCGCGTAGCCCGTCAGTTTGCGCCGCGGACCCGAGGGGTCGGCCAAAAAAGAGAGGAGCCGCGGGCCTTTGTCGGCGAGCCACTTTTGGTCGGCAAAAAGATGCGTCAAGCGGTTGGCTTGGCTGATGTTGGTGACCAGCGATTCGGATCGCAGCGCGTAACGAATTTGAAGCCAGCAACCGTTGGAGGTGCCCAGGCCGTAATCCTCCCATTTGGTGGATGGATCCATGTCAAAGGCATTCTCAGGCAAGCCTAACAAGGGGTGCGGGCACGATGAACTAATGAGCGGCTGCAGATTGGTTTCGCCCGCCACGTTGACCAGCGGGCCGATCAGAATAAGCTCGGCCAGTTGGACGCCCATGTCCACATTCAGGTCCTGTGAGCGGGCGGCGTCAACCTGGAGGCGATAAGTGTTGTAGGGACGGGGATCGCTGACCGGAAAAGTCAGGCGCTGGGAGCGGGATGTGAATTCCTGATTGGTGCGGACATCCAGAAGCGTCCAGGAATTGCCGCCGTCGTTGGATCCCAGCAGCCGCCAGTCGCTCGGATCATGGATGTCAGCTCCATTGAAGCTGGACACCAAGGTATAGTGATTGACGATGCGCGCGGGCTCAAGCGCGGCGGAGGAGCTTTCGGGCTGGGCAAAACAGAGCACCCGCCAGAGTGTCAACACACTGGCCAGCCAAAGTTTGCAGGCTGCCGGGCGCAGTTTCACCATGCCGGCGGCCAGGTTGAACCGCGCCAGACGCAGTTATAGTAATTCACCCTTTCGTATCGGAGAACTCGCCGGCTGACTTTAACGGCAAACGGGCGTTTTTGCCTTGGCTGGCGCCGGAATGATTTGGGCAAAGATGTATTTTCTTTACGGGGATGCTTTTTCCGGTACACTGCCTCCATGGTATCGCTGGAATCCAACAAGCTGTTCAGGGAACTTACCCCGGCGGAATTGGAGAGCCTTCGCGGGGCGACGCGCGAGCTGAGTTTTGCCGCCGGCCAGCCCATCTTCCGCCAGGGCGATCCGGGGGAGGGCATTTACTTCGTCAAGGAAGGACGGGTCTTGATTTCCACGGGCGTGGACCGCGGCGATTCCAAGGTCTTTACCAAGGCGGGGCCGGGGGATTTCTTCGGGGAAATGGCGGTGCTGGACGAGGAGCCCCGCTCGGCCGACGCCACGGCCGATCAGGCCACGACTGTCTATTTCATCAGCCGGCCCCAGTTGCTGCTATTGCTGGAACGGATGCCCCGCCTGGCGGCGGCTCTGCTGCGGGACATCAGCCGCCGCGTGCGCATCTTCAATGACCAATACATCCGCGAGGTGTTCGAGGCCGAACGGTTGCAATTGGTCGGCCGTTTTGCCAGCTCGATCGTCCATGATTTGAAAAACCCCCTCCACATCATTGGCATCTCGGCCGACATGGCTTGCGAGCCGGCCGCGACCGTCGCCTCCCGCCAGGTGGCCAAGGTGCGCATCCGCAAACAGGTCGAGCGGATCAGCAACATGGTCAATGAACTGCTGGAGTTCACCCAGGGGGCGCACACCGATTTCGTCCTGGCGCCGATGAGCTATAACGCGTTCGTCGAGCCGCTGATCGAGGAAATCCAGCAGGAGCTCGCGGTCAAATCCGTCAAGATCGAGTATCTCAATCGGCCGCCCGCCGTCTTGGTGCGCATCAATCCGCAGCGTCTCTCGCGCGTCTTTCACAACCTGGTCGGCAACGCCGCCGACGCCATGGCCGGAGGCGGCGCGGTCCGGCTGCGTTTCAGCCAAGCGGGCCAGGAACTGATCACCGAATTGGAAGACACGGGCAAGGGAATCGCCCCGCAGGTGATGGACAGGCTCTTCCAGGCCTTTGCCACCTACGGCAAGGCCAACGGCACGGGCCTGGGTTTGTCCATCTGCAAAAAGATCGTCCAGGACCATCATGGCCGGATCTACGCCCGCAATGTGCCCAACGGCGGGGCCGTGTTCGCTTTCACCCTGCCCGTCTCGGCCGCCAAACCGGAATCCCGTTAGCAGTGTGAAAATGTGTTTTCGATAGTGCCGCGCCTTGCGCCTGCCCAAGATGAACCGCATCCGTCTGTTGCCCGAGCAGGTGGCCAACCAAATCGCCGCCGGGGAGGTCGTGGAGCGGCCCGCCAGCGTGGTCAAGGAACTGGTGGAGAATTCCCTCGATGCTCGCGCCAGCCGCCTGACCATTGAAGTCCAGGCCGGCGGGCGCAGCCTCATTCGCGTGACCGATGACGGCATGGGAATGAGCCGTGACGACGCGTTGCTGTGTCTGGAACGGCACGCGACCAGCAAGATACAACGCGCCCAGGATTTGAGTTCCATCGCCACGCTCGGCTTCAGGGGCGAGGCGCTGCCCAGCATCGCCAGCGTCAGCCGCTTCTCTCTCACCACCCGCGAGCGCGAGAGCGACAGCCCGGAAGGCACGCAGGTGATCCTCAACGGCGGCAAAATCGTTTCCGTCAAAGCCTGTGGCAGCGCCCCGGGCGCCAGCGTCGAGGTTCGCCAGCTTTTTTTCAATCTCCCGGCGCGGCGCAAATTCCTGCGGGCCGAGGAGACGGAAACCGCGCATATCCGCCATTACCTGACGCTGGCGGCCCTGGCTTGGCCGTCGGTGGCCTTTGAGTTCGTCAAGGATGGCCGGTCGCTCTGGCAATTGCCCGCTGTCCAGACGACCGACAAAATGGCCGCCTTGGGGGAACGCTGGCGCGCGCTGGCCGGCGGCGGGGAAAAACTTCTGCCGGTGGATTTTTCGGCGGACCTTCCCGCCGACCCGGAAGAAGAAAAGGAAAGCCCGGAGCCGCCGGCGCGATTGGTGGTGTGGGGCTTGATGGGTGCGCCCGGCGTTTCGCGGGCCACGCGGGAAGACCAGCACATTTTTGTCAATCGCCGGCCGGTCGAAAACCGCGGCGTCAATTTCGCGCTCCTCGAAGGCTATCACACCGCCCTGATGAAAAGCCGCTACCCGGTCTGCTGCTTGTTCCTGGAGTTGGATCCGGCGGAGGTGGACGTGAACATCCATCCGGCAAAGCGCGAAGTAAAGTTCCACCGGGAAAAGGCCGTGCGCCAGTTGGTGGCCCGGGCTGTGAGGGAAACGCTGCTCCGTTTCCATACGGCCCCGGCAGTCAAAGCCGTTTCTCGCCAAACTCTCCCGGCTGCCGCCCCCGCGCCGTCCGCGTCGGCCTCGCCGCCCAAGCCGGAGCCGGCCGCCTGGCCGGACTTGCCCAAACTTTACAAGCAGCCGCCCCCGCCACCCTCGCTGCCCTCACCGCTGCCGCCTGCTGCCGTTTCGACTCCCGCGCCGCCCGCTGCGCCTCCCGCCCCGGCGCACCCGTCGGCTTTATTGACGGTGCCCTTGCGGCTGGTGGGCGTTATTGGCCGGTTGTATGTCGTCCTGGAATCCGATCGCGGCCTGGTCTTGCTGGACCAGCACGCGGCGCACGAGCGCATTCTTTTCGAGCAGATGCTGCGCCGGCTGGAAAACAATGGCAGCGCGCCCTCGCAACGATTGCTTCTGCCGGAAACCGTCGAGTTGCCCGCGCGCGAGGCGCAGTTCTTGCGCGAACAACTGCCCGCCCTGGCCCGCATGGGCGTCGGCTTGAACGAATTTGGCGAACGGACTTTCCTGCTGGACGCCTTGCCGCCCTTTGTCAAGGCGGGCAATCCGCGCCGTTTCATTTTGGAGCTGGTGGACGAACTCAAGGCGGCGGGAGAGGGCGTCAACCCGCTGCGTTTGGGCGAACAGACCATCGCCAAGACCGTCTGCCGCCACGCCGTCAAGGCCAACGACCCGCTGGCCGGGGCCGAATTGGAGGCGCTGATCGAAGACTTGCGCCATTGCGCCATGCCCTACACCTGTCCGCATGGCCGTCCTACCCTCATCGAGATGAACTTCCGCGAGCTGGAGAAAAAGTTCGGCCGCTCGCAATGAGCATGAAGAATATTGTCTATTTTGACCTGGAAACCCAGAAGTCGGCCGATGATGTCGGCGGCTGGGGAAACATCCGCGACATGCGTATGAGCGTGGGAGTCACCTTCAGCACCGGGCGCGGCGGGTATAAAATCTACCGCGAACAGGAGGTCAATGCGTTGATTGAGGAGTTGCGGCGCGCGGACTTGGTGGTGGGATTCAACATCCTGCGCTTCGACTACGAAGTGCTCGCCGGGCACAGTCCCTTCTTCGATCCCGGCCAGGTGCCCACCCTGGATATCATGGTGGAATTGCAAAAGAGGCTCCAACACCGCCTTTCCCTGGAAGCCATCGCCTCGGCGACGCTGGGGGTGGAGAAGACCGCCCAGGGATTGCAAGCCTTGCAGTGGTACAAGGAAGGCAAGCTCCTGGAGATTGCCGAGTATTGCTGCTACGACGTGAAGATCACGCGCCTGGTCCATGAATATGGAGCCGCCCACAAAGAACTCCATTACCTGAACCGTTCCGGCAAGAAACTGACCGTTGCCGTCGAGTGGGCCGCGCAACTCAAGTGAGGAGAGGGGCGGGGCGAGGAGGTCTTCTCCCTCTCATCCGGCCCTTCATGAGCCTGCCCTGGGAGGGCGCCAAATGCGCCATTTCTCTGATTGACTCTAAACGTCCGCCGGCATTAAACCATCACCCATGACAAATATTACAGAATTAACGACACGCCAACTCCACCGCATCCTGGCCATCAAGGAGCAGATCGAGACGCTCCAAAGCCATATCGAATCAATTGTTGCCGGCGGCGGTGATATTCCAATCCCCTTTAAAGCCAAGCGTCGCAGATCGGCTGCCGTCCGGGCCAGGATGGCCGCTGCTGCTAGGGCACGTTGGCCCAAGATCAAAGGGACCGGGGCAACGACTTCCAAAGCGGCCAAGAAGGGTAAAAGGCGATTAAGCGCGGCTGGAAGGGCGGCCATTATCGCTGTTACGAAGGCCAGGTGGGCCAGGGTGAAGCCAGCTAAAAAGAAGGATCGCCGCAGTAGTCCGGCGGTAAGGGCCAAACTGGCAGCGGCTGCCCGCGCCAGATGGGCCAAGGTGAAGGCGGAGGGGAGGAAGACGCTGTAATGACACTGCTTTCCCCCAAAAAACCATCCTAATAACAGAAGCCCAAATGATCAACTTGCGATACAAAACAATCCTGCACTCAACATTAGCCCGACTTCGCGGATTCGAGGGGGTTGCGATGCGTAAGTGCCTGCAAATCAAGCTAGTGATCTACAAGGTCTTCACTACAGCCCCGTCATCCGGCCACCGCTCCTGAAGCCGTGATTTTGGGCGGCGGCTGCTCGGGCAACTCAAGTTTCAGTTGCCTGAGCAATAGCTGCTGGTCCTTTTCCGGTTGGGTGTAGCGGCTCAGAACGATCTTGCGGCCATCGGTCGTCGGTAAATGGACATCGATCATTTGCATCGAGCGAAATTTGTCCAGCACCGACCGAGGGGTCAGGCCGGGCGCCAGGTCGCGCAACCAGCGGCGTAAGGTCACATGCAGGCAGTAGGCCAGGAAGGCCACGAAAATGTGCGCTTCAATCCGGGCCTCTTTCTGATGGAAGAACGGTCGCAACGCCAGATCGCCTTTGAGATTTTTGAATGCTTCCTCGACCTCGGTCAGTTGGATATACAGATGCCATAACTGATCGGGTGGTTCGCCGGTCAGGTTGGAGCGCAGCAGGTAGCGGCCTTCCCGCCGCCGGGCATGGCGAAGTTTTTTCTTCTGCAGGGAAAAGGTGAAGCTGGGCGGCGACTCGGACTTTGCAATCTCAATCTTGACCAGCCGCCAGGCACTGGGGGCTTGCTGCTTGGCGGCTCCCAGTTTCATCACCATATCATTCTTTTTGACAATCTTCATGCCCTGAATTTCCTTGAGCCGTTTCCACAGCCACTTCAACTGACGACGACGCATCCCGCGTTCCTTCTTCCGGCGGTCCTGGCTCTGGGCCAGCACGTAAACCTCTTTGTCCTTTTCCATCAGCTTGACCTCGACCCCTTCGCGCACCGCCTGCCAAGGCAGTGGAAGGAGCTCTTTCTCGTATTTGTTAAGGCAGCCCCTGGGAGTGCCGACCAAATAATGAATCGGCGGCTGGCTGTTGCGCATCGTCTCCAAATGCTTTTGGGTGGGAATGCCCCGATCCATCACCCAAATCCGCCGCGCCTTGCCATAGTGCTCTTCGATCTGCTTGAGGAACATCGGCAGAGTGGTTCGGTCGCTGGTGTTGCCCGGCATCACTTCGTAGCCCAGAGGAAAGCCCTCCGGCGTGACGATCAGCGCAATGACCACCTGCACGCAATCGGGCCGCTTGTCCCGGCTGTGGCCAAACTTGCGCTTGTCCTCTTCGCCAAAGGGCGGGTCGCTTTCGAAGTAGCTGCTCGTCAGATCGTAAAGCAAGACGTCGAATTGGGCGTTGAAGAGATCTTTCCAGCGTCCGGTCAGATGGTCGAAAAGCGATCGCTTGTGCGGCAGCAACAGGTCCAAACACTCATAGAGTTTATGGCTTTCGACCAAACCAAAGTCCTCTCCCAGCAGATCGGCCATGGCCGTGGATTCAAACCATTGCCGGTGCAGTTTCCATTCGCTGCCCGGATCGAGCAGCCGATAAGTCACCAGCGTTTGCAGGACCGAGTCCCACCGGGTGCCTTTGCGGCTGGGCGGCAGCTTTTGGGCCCAGAACCGGTCCAACTCCAATTTGTGATAAAGCTCCGTGGCCAGCCAGCAGGCCCCCCACTGCCTGGGATGCACAAGCCGGAGATCTTTGAGACGGATCTGAACGATCTCATCGTTACCCACCGGGACGGGCCGGTCTTCGGGAAACAAAGCGACGGTCTTGGGCTGGAGTTGGCCCTCCTCAAAAATTTCAATCGTCTTGCGCCAACATTCCTGTTGACTTGAATTGATCTCGCCCAAATACAGGACGTGCCGCTGCACGACGCGACCGCCAGCCACGCGTTTATTCTCGACGATCGAATAATATTCGTGCTCTTTGCCGTTTTTCTTGCGTACAGTCGAACGCAAAAACATGGCTCCTGATTATGCACACAGTCGGCCCATTGAAAAGGGGGTAGGTCTGCACTACAGGCGTTTTCGGGGCCTTTTTCAGGACCGTCGTCTTGAGACTGAGGCACTTGCGCGGAAAAGATTTTTAAATTCACTCCCGAATCCGCGAAGTCGGGTTAG
>Ga0326727_10005536_pt1 | contig 35972 bp, 38 predicted proteins | sample MB2enrmetagenome_FD_207643 | JGI IMG/M metagenome (GOLD analysis project Ga0326727, IMG submission 207643) | Lab enriched peat soil microbial communities from McLean, Ithaca, NY, United States - MB29MY | ecosystem: Environmental > Terrestrial > Soil > Wetlands > Peat | place: USA: New York...
GGTTTTGTTGCATGCGATCCTGGATCCGAAGGAAGAAGTGATATTTCCCGCACCCTACTGGGTGAGCTACCCGGAGATGGTGAAGCTTGCGGGTGGCGTGCCGGTGGTGGTGACGGCTGAGGACGGGACGTTCTATCCCACCGCCCGCGAAATTACCGAGGCAGTGGGCTCCTACACCAAGGCGATCGTTCTGAACAGTCCCAACAATCCCTCCGGCGCCATGTACTCGCGCGATTTCATCGCCGAGATGGTGGAGTTCTGCGAGAAGAAAAGCCTCTACCTGATCATGGACGATATTTACAATCGCCTGGTATTTAACGGCAAGATCGCGCCGATCTGCTACGACTTCGCCAAGATGCCGCTGGAGCAATCCAAGCTGGTGGTGATTAACGGCGTGTCGAAGACGTATGCCATGACGGGTTTCCGCATCGGCTGGGCCATCGCCAATCGCGAGTTGACGGAGGCGATGGGGAACATCCAATCGCAGCAAACCTCCGGCCCCGCGGCGCCTTCGCAATGGGCGGCGGTGGGAGCGCTGAACGGTGTGCAAGCTTCCGTGGAGGCCCTGCGCCTGACGCTCGAGAACAATCGCAACGTCATGCTCGACCGCCTGGAGGCCATCCCCGGCGTGAAAGTCTCGAAACCCGACGGCACGTTCTACTGCTTCCCGGATTTCAGCGCCTACATGAAGGATTCGCAGAAGTTGGCGAATTTCCTGCTCCAGAAGGTGCGGGTAGTGGCGGTGCCAGGCAAGGAATTCGGCTTCGAGGGCCACTTGCGCCTCAGCTATTGCGGCGCCATGAAGGACATCACGGAAGGACTGGAGCGCATTCAGTGGGCGCTCGATCCCAACTCGCCCAACGAACTCTACCTCGGCGACCGGAAGCTGGTGAGGGATTGGCTGTAAAGAGCAGGAGTGAGGAGCTAGAAGTTAGAAGTCAGAAGATTGGTGATTCAGTGATTGGTGAATGGTGATTGAGCAGCCCAAAATCCCAAATCATCAGTCGCTCTATCACAATCACGAACATGATGTTTCGGCCCATTCTAACTCCTAACTTCTGGCTCCTAACTCCTAAAAGGAACTTCTATGAACATCTATCTCGACATCGTTTCCCCGGCCTCCAAAGAAGCCGGAGTTCTGGCGAGTGACTACGGGTTGCAAAACCACGGCCTGGTGAATCTCCGGCGCGTGTACTGGAACCTGAGCACGCCCGCGCTCTACGAGGAGATCGCGTTTCGCTCCGAGGGCACGCTGACCCACCTGGGCCCCGTGCTGGTGAACACCGGGAAGCACACGGCGCGCGCGGCGGCTGACAAGTTTGTGGTCCGCGAGCAATCCACGGAGGAGCGCGTCTGGTGGGGTACCTACAATCGTCCTTTCACGGGCGAAAACTTCGGCTCGCTGCTGACGCGCCTGCAAGGGTACTTGCAGGGCCGCGATGTCTTTGTGCAGGACTGCTATGCCGGGGCCGATCCCGAGTACTCCATGCCCATCCGCATCATCACCCAGAAGGCGTGGCACAGTCTGTTCGCGCGCACCATGTTCCTGAAGATCCGCAATCAGGATAAGCTGAAGAAGCACGTGCCGGAATTCACGGTGATCGCCGTGCCCGGCTTCCTGGCTTCGCCCATGGTGGACGGCACGCGCACCGACACGTTCATCATCCTCAATTTCCGCGAGCGCCTGGCCATCATCGGCGGCTCGAATTACGCCGGGGAAATCAAGAAGACCATCTTCACCGTGCTCAATTTCCTGCTGCCGCTGGAGGGCGTGCTGTCCATGCATTGCTCGGCCAACGTCGGCAATGACGGCGACGTGGCCATCTTCTTCGGCCTCTCCGGCACCGGCAAGACCACGCTTTCCGCCGACCCCAAACGCCACCTGATCGGCGACGACGAGCACGGCTGGAGCGACAACGGCGTCTTCAATTTCGAGGACGGCTGCTACGCCAAGGTCATCCGCCTTTCGCCGGAAGCCGAGCCGCAAATCTACGCCGTCACCCGCCGCTTCGGAACGATCCTGGAAAACGTGGTGTACGATCCCGTGTCGCGCCGCGTGGACTTGAACGACGATTCGATCACCGAGAACACGCGCGCCGCTTATCCGCTCGAATACATTGATAATCACCTGCCCGAGAAGCGCGCGGGCCATCCGCAGAACGTCATCTTCCTCACCTGCGATGCCTCCGGTGTGATGCCACCCATCTCGCGCCTGACCCCTGACCAGGCCATCTACCACTTCATCTCCGGCTATACGAGCAAGATCGCGGGGACGGAAATCGGCCTGGGCACCGAGCCGCAAATCACCTTCAGCACCTGCTTTGGCGGACCGTTCATGGTGCATCATCCTTATGCTTACGCCGAACTACTGAAGAAGAAGATCGTGAAGCATGGCGCCGCGGTGTGGCTGGTGAATACCGGTTGGACGGGCGGGCCGTTCGGCGTGGGCAAGCGCATCAGCATCGGGCACACCCGCGCGCTGCTGAACGCCGCGCTGAGCGGAAAGCTCCAGAAAGTTGAGTTCCACAAGGACCCCATCTTCGGGTTCGACGTCCCCAAGACCTGCGAGGGCGTGCCCACGGAAATCCTCGACCCCGCCAACACCTGGCCGAGCCGCGAGGAGTATTACAAGAAGTACGATGCGCTCGCCGCGCGCTTTATCGAGAACTTCAAACTCATGATGCGCGAGTGCCCCGAACACGTGTTGGAGGCCGGCCCGAAGCGCCTTGCCACCCAACCCGTGCGGTAAGCCAATGGATCGGTTCATCGGTTCATCGGCTCATCGGGCCATCGATCCATTGGTGATTGGCGATGGGCGATTTGCTCGCCTCGATATCCCATTTGAGATTTTCGATTGGCAACTCGGGACTGCGGACTTGGGAGTCGGCAATTCGATTCATCCTCTCAACTGAAACTGTCGATATCCGAAGCGGGGGAGTGCGGGCGGGCTATTTGAGTTTCGCGATTGGCAACTCGGGACTGCGCGGATCCAAATTTCGGAGTGCGGGAGCTCGCTCCCGCTTTTTCCACCGCTGACTCGTCAGCGGTCGGTGATGCGCCGCGACGAGTCGCGGCAAGCAAAAGCGGCGACGAGTCGCCCCACTCCAAGAACTTGTTTCGTCCGGAATTCGAAATCCTCTAGAGTCCGGAATTCGGAATCCGAAGTTCAGGGTCCGAAATCCGGAATCCCCAATCCCGTATCCCTTGCTTTGGGCTTTCCCTAACCCCTAATCCCGAGTTTCTCGTCCCGTGCCTGGAGTTCCGGCCTGACACCCGACACCTGGCGCCTGACACCTTATCTTTAGCCCCCTAATCCCGTGTCGCGTGTCCCGTATCCCGTGTCCCGTATCCCTGGACAGAAGCTTATTTGCGCGGAGAGATTCGCATCCCGGTCAGTGAAGGGGCCACCGGAGAAGGGATATAGGCGGCCCCGTGGACAAACATCCCCTCGCTGTCCCCAGCCTCTTTCTGGACGATTCTGGCGGGCATAAAAATGTTGGCGGCTCCGGGTGAGTAGGGCAAGGCCGCATCAATGACCGTGCCGATGGGATAATCCTTGTGGCTGATGAAGCGAAAGCCTCCCCGCGAGACGTCTTCGGTGGAGACCACCTCTTCGCCATACACAGAATGCCGGAGGCAGGCATCGACCTTGAGGTTTATGCGCGGCGTCTTCCGGTCCTGAATCGTATGGGTGGCCTCGGGAGCCACTCGACCAACCGGAGCGCCTCCCTCCTCCGACGCGGAACGCACCCACAAAGTGGTCTCCCGGCATTGCTTGCAGGGGCGCTGGAGGCTTTCATTGGCTTGCAGAACTTCCAACTCGACCACGTCCAGGTGCACCACCTCCTGCGCCTGGCAGTCGACGCACTCCAGAACCACTCGGGCCGCCGGGTTCTCCGTGCCGTCCAGCAAGGGAAAATCGATGCCCCAGACGTTGACATCCGGGTTCATGAGGGCAACGCCGAAGTGGCAACCCTCCTTGGCTCCCATGATGGGGCCGATCACCCGAATACCCGTGTCCACGCCCGTCTTCAAACATCGAATCTTGAGCACTTGCTGTGGAACCAGAGCCTGTGCGGAGACGATCTTGGCGCCCCGTCGGCTGAGCACTACGGCTTTGGCGTTCTCCACGAATCGCCGACCCTCAGAGTCACTTCCCGAGATGATGATTGCGGTCTCCAGGTAAACACGGTCGCTCGTGCGCATTTCCGGGGCCTCCCTGCCACCACGCGGATAGGAACAACGGAATACACCCTCGATCGGGCTATCAATTTTATTGCCTCATTTATCTTGAATTGTATGCCGGGTCACCCTGTCAATCAACCGCAAATGACAATCCCCCGGAGATGCGGGTTTCGGGATTCGGGTTTCGGGACACGGGATACGGGACAAGGGACAAGGGATACGGGACAAGAGATACGGGGTTAGGGATTCCGTTCCTCGAATGCCGGTTTTCGTGATACATTCGGGAAGGCACTTTGGTAACGAAGCAAAGGAGGAAGGAATATGGGTGGAGTAAGAGAGGAAGCCCACAAGTTGATCGACGCCCTGCCCGAGGAGACTTCCTGGGACGACCTGATTTATCAGATGTATGTGCGGAAGAAGATTGCCAAAGGGATTGAGGCGGCCGAGCAGGGCCGCGTCGTCCCTCACGACGAAGTGAAGAAGCAGTTCCTTTCCCAATGAAGCTCGTCTGGACTGATCCCTCCCTCGATGACCTCCGCGCGGTGCGCGACTACATTGCACGAGACTCCGACTATTACGCCGCCGACCTCGTTGAGCAGATCGTACTGTCCGCGGAAAGGCTACGGCGATTCCCAAAGCTGGGGAGGGTGGTTCCAGAAGTTCAAGATGAAAACACTCGAGAGTTGCTGCATCAGAATTACCGCATCATTTACAGGATAGTGGGTGAACGAATCGAAATCCTTGCTATCGTCCACGGCTCCAGAAACCTTACCCTAGGCCGAACAGGGTTGTGAAGAACCCGCCAAGTGGCAGGACTCCCCTGCCATACTTTACCCCTAATCCCTAACCCCGAATCCCGCGCACCTAACACCTGACACCTAACACCTAATTTTATGAGCGCAACATCTGCTCCAGGCGGGCGTTCATTTCCTCTTCTTCAATGAACTCGCCCCGGTCGGCCTGGGCAATACCCTCCCGCACGGCGGCACGAAAGCGAGCATCTTCCTCCAGGAGGCGCACAGCAGCTTCCTTCACCAACCGTTCGGCGTCGGTGCCTTCCTGGGTGGCGATCTGCGCAAGCTGCGCTTCCTGCTCAGGGGTGAAATTTATATTCATCGGCATCAGAATAAGGGGAAACCTCGCGTGCTGGAAGTGGGGAGTGATTCAGTGCCCGTGTCCCGTATCCCGTGTCTCGCCTTCTCCCTAACCCCTTGTCCCGTGTCCCGGCCTTTCTGGCACCCGACACCTGACACCTGACACCTTTTTTTCACATCGCCTGCCGTGAACGCTTGAGCGCGAGAGGCCGCAACGCGAGGCGTGGGACGCCCCGAGGCATCGGGGGGCCACTCGCGCTACACGCTTTAGAGATGGATGACGGAGAGGCCTGGAATGAGCTGGAAGTGCCGAGGGTTCAGCGTGGCTACGCCATAACCAAAGTGAAGCGCTGTGGCACCGATCAAGAGATCGGGAAGGGCGATAACGATGCCCTTAGCCGCTTGTTCGCCTTCGATTCTTCCGGCAAGTTTGGCAATTTCTAAGGTCACCGGCTGTACCGGAACGGCTTGGCAGAGCTCTTCGACGAAGGCGCGCCGGCGTTGCGCATCCGCATCCGAGCGAGCGCGAAAGATGCCGTGGGTCAGTTCCACGACCGTGACTGCCGACAGCGCGGTTTCAGTTTCACCCTGGGCTGCCTGCACACGTTCGAGAATATCCCAAATACGTTGGCCTCGGCGCTCGCCGGCGATGAGGAGACTCGAGTCGAGGATTAATCCCATGACGGCGGGTTTAGCGGCTGGCGGTGGCGGTTGATAATCTCTTCCAGGTCGGCGGCGAATTCGGGCTCCATGGTGGGTTCATAGCCCAACTCCTGCGCATGCGCCTTGGCCAAAGCGATCGATTCGGAGAGCAGACGGCCGGGCGGCACGTCGGCTGGCCGCACCACGGCAACCGCGCGTGAGTCCCGCTCAATAACGACTTCCGCCCCGGCACACACACGATCAAGAAGCGACGGTAGGTTGTTCGCTGCCTCCGAATCCGAAACGTAAATAACGTCTTTGGCCATAGTGCTGATTATACTCCCGAACGGCAGAGTGCGCACCTCGCATATAGTGGCGCAGGCCTGGCCTCGATTTCGTACCGCCCCGAGCGCTCTTTGCGTTTTCAATCGGCAATCCTCAATCGGCAATCGCCGTGTCCCGTGTCTCAGCTTTCGGTCCCCAGCCCCGAGCCCCGTGTCCCGAATCCCGTCCTGAAATCGGCAATCGACAATCATCAATCGGCAATCCCCGTACCCCGTATCCCGGTCCTTCTGACACCTGACACCCGGCACCTGAAACCTTGTTCTTCGTTTCCCATATCCCGTATCCCTTATCCCGTATCCCTGCATTTCTGGCCCCTGCTCTTCACATCGGCTGCCGTGAACACTGGGCGCGAGAGGTCGCAACGCGATGGTTGGGACACATACATAGAAGTCAATGTATGCGCCTCCCGCGGATCCTATTTAAGGTTGGTAGCGCAGCGCGGCCTGAAGGCCGCGGCTACTGGCTTCGAAACTACCGAATAAGTGCCGGAGCGCCTGATTTTTCGCTTTGCGGCGAACAGCGCTTACTCCTTACGTATCAAGCCCGTTACGCCTGAAAGGAATAGCGTAACCAGAATCCAACCGCCAACAATCTGAACCCGTCGAAGGAGACGAAGTGCAGTCGGCATTGTCCACCACCATCGCGAGCCCTTGTATGCTTCAAGTGAAGGGTCTGCCATCCAAGCGCTGTCTTGACCGAGCCTCAGCACAGGGACGGAGTTTTCGAGGGAGTACACGAGTGGCGTGAACTGTTGGTAATAGGGTGGCGACCAACCCTTCGCTTTGAAATAAATATACGCGTTCTTGTCACTAGGAGTCATATATCCACGTGAATATCCCAATCCGAAAGAGAGCCAGCCGGCAAGAATCAGAGCTGAAAGCCACCAGCCGGCCCGGGCGGGATGATAACCATAGCCGATGGTTGCCGTGAGGACCCAAGCGCAAACCCGACCGACAAGCTTCCGCCACAATTCTCGTCCGCTCGCAACGATCCCCGGCCCCCGCACTTGGCCCCTCGTCTGGCGAAATTGGTGCTCCATCTCGACGAGCACGAGCCGTGCGCCCCCTTCGTCCCCCTCCTCGCGAAGTACCCTTGCCAGCTGACGGTAGGGCTGTGCGGTAAATTCGGCTTGTCGGCTGAGCCATTTCAGGCGCTTGGGAACATTAATCGTCCCGCTTGAGATGCGGCCATACACGAAGCCATCGAGGTAGAGTTTCCCCTTGCTGGGCCAAGCGCCTTCGTCGTCCGCCAGACACGCAGCGGAGGCGTTCATTAGGTCGGTCTCCGTATCATTGTCGCTGCAAACAGTTGCTAGGACGATTTGGGCCCCTACAGTCGTTGACTGAGCGTTTAATTTGCTGAATTTACCCTGGCGGCAATCCAAATCACCTCCAATCCGCGCGCCGGCGATTCGCACCTCACCCTCAGAGTCAAAACCATCTCTAAGAAAGACGCTGCCCGTGACCGAAGCGCGATCAGCAAACAGTGCCCATCCACTCTCAGGTAAGTCATCATGCCTTGGGTTTCGGAACTTCCCTCCATGACAGTCAAGGTCGCCTCCGATACGCACACCAGGCAACCTCACTTGACCTTCGGCGAGAAATTCCTGCTTCCCTTCAGTTCTTAGAAAGACACTTCCGCGAATTTGCCCCGCATCTATAAGCAGGGCCGTACGGGACTGCAAGTCACCATCGTGCCGATTTTGAAACGTGCCGCCAACGCAGCCGATGTCGCCTCCCACATGAACGCCGTTTAGCTGCACTTCGCCTTCCGCTTTGAATCCGTCGTTGAGAAAAATGCTCCCCTTAATATCGGCTCTGTTAGCGAGTAGGGCGAGGCCGCCTTTATTTCGAAACGTGCCTCGACTGCAGTCGAGATCGCCGCCAATTCGGGCGAGAGGCAGTCGCACCTCACCCTTTGCCGAAAAATCCTCGCTAAGAAAAACACTGCCCCCTATGGCGGCGCCGTCCGCAGAGAACGCCTGTTTGTTATTCGGGGGATCCTCTTGGAGGAGGCTGCCGAACATTCCCCCCCTGCAATCTAGGACACCTCCAATTTGGGCGCCAACAAATGACACCACACCCTCAGCCCTGAAACCTGCTCTCAGAAAAACGCCACCCCTCACGGTAGCGTGTGGGGCGGTTATGGATTTTACCCAGGTCCCAGCCATTAACAGAGAGGGTACTTGACCCGACGCGAGGGAAAAGTCCCCTGCGATGAGACATCGAATGAGATTTATCGGAAATGGCACTACCGCATACATGAGATTTAACCACCCGGTTAGTTTCGCTCCCACGACCGCGACCCCCAACTGGCCAACCCGCTTGGCCGCCTCGCCATTAGTACAAAGCCATTGGACTAGATCGCTACGAATCTCCCGGTCTGGTCCCCAGCCATCACTTTTGGACGGATCGTTAGTCGGGTCTTCAATGGCGGGGCTCGGGCCACAATGAACAAGGGCACCCTGACACGACCCATTTAGCAACCGAACCTCGGCTTGGCGCAGGTCACCAAACCGCGCCTGCGCAAGGCTCAAAAGATAATCGACTGGATTGGAAAGACCACGACCGGAACCCATGTGAAGTCCTTCCTAGGGAGACTTTCCGCCGCTTACGGTCGCTCGCCCTACCGGCCGGCTGGACCCACGTGCGCCCCGACTATTGACGCTTGCTCGGGGGCTTAGAAAACTCGCAATCGATTCTGCCGAACTGCTTGATTAGCTCCCTTGCCTTCTCTTTCGAAATAAGCAGGCAAGCGCAGAGGTACGCGCAGTTTACCTTCCTTTCCAGTTCTCGGCAAGATAACAGCCACATATCTATCAATGTCCGATGACGAAAAGCCGCCGAGTAATGCAGCTCGGCGCGGCAGAACTCCGCGCTTACGCTGCCATGCGGCAATAGCGCGGATTGATTGGGAAGTTAAGCCAGTCCCCGCCGTGTCCGCAATGGAAGTGGCATGGACCGCACATCTCCCGGCCTCTTTCCTCGCCACGGCCGGCATAGTGGTGCAATTCTGTCGATCGGAAACGCCTACCACAACAGCCGCAAGTGCCTGTTTTCTCACCCCTGAGACGTGTTCGCCGCCCGGTGAAAGGACAATTGCGCGCCGTATGGTTTGCACTCCCACAATCAGAGCAATGCATAACGCGCTCATCCGTCCCGAAAAGCAGTTCGCAGCCCGCGTACACAACGCCAACGGCAACCCCTGCAATCACGAGCTTGCCAAGGGCATCGACGATGAGTTCCCCAAGCGTGGGCTGCTGAAGCTGAATTTGCGGAGTTGGCGGCGCGACAGCAACTTGCCACCGCATTGGATCAAGCTGCTCAGGCGGAATGTTGTATAGCGTTTGGCCTTGCCGGACTATGAGCATAAAGCCTCCCAATTAACAACATTTTAACGCGAACATGGGGCGAAGGGATGCCCATTTCTTGAACACAATCGTTTTTATGATTGGGTTATACTGGGCCGGTATGGCCTTTACGGTTGTGCCTCTCCACAATTTGCACTTGCCGCCCGGCACGATCATTCCTTTCGGAAATGATTTCGTCCTCCAAGATATGCCCCAATGGGTGAAGGATGATAAGGGGATCCTTGGGGATATCAACTACTATGACCGGCAAGCCATTCTCCAGGATCAACACGCGTTGGTCGCCGAGTATGAAGCCAATTCCATAGGCCAACCAGATCCCGCATGGCCAAAGGAATCTCGCAGATCCATTCAAAGATCTAAGGATGAAGCCGCCGTTCTAGCGAATCTGGCTATCTGGCTGAAGCAGCCATCAACTGTTTGCTTTACGATCGTCCTTCACGCCATTTCAGTCATCCAACACGTCGACGGACGGCTTCCTCTTATTTGCCATCCGAATGATGTCCAGAGCATTGTTGACAAAGATGATGTCGCCAAGGCGGGCCAAATCCACGCCGTTCTGTGCTCCATCCCACGTAAGAATTCGGTCTGGACTGCCATGCGCGCCCTTTGGGCAGCCCTAACCACCAATGAAGCGGACATCCGGTATTCTCTCCTTTGGATCGCATTGGAAGCATTGTTCGGAGACGAAGGCCCTAGCGGCGAGATAACCCATAAACTTGCCGAGCGGATTGCTCTCTTTCTTGCCGATACGCCGGATGAAGCGCGCGGTCTTTACCATAAAACCAAGAAAAGCTACCAGAAACGGTCAATAATCGTCCACGGTAGGTTCAACAACGATTCCGTGATTGATGAATTTATGGCACACAGTGAAGCAATTCTGCGAACCACGCTTCGTCATCTTCTAGACAAACCGGACCTTCTCAACACCTTCACATCAGAGCAAAGGTCCAACTTCGTGGGCGATCTGATATTCTCCCGAGCTGCAAATTTGGCGCGACTTTCGAATAATACGCCGAACACCGTTTGAACACCATTAAGCAACCCCGGAAGCAGGCGTACTAGGCCCTCCTCCGCAGCACTACACAGGGGAAATGACCGCTGGGGGACGCTGGTGCAAGGCCTGGCTTTCGGAGTGCGGTCCGTCAGTTGACGGATCGCCGCTTTTGCTCGCCGCGACTCGTCGCCGCGAACCTTTGCACCGGTGACGAGTCACCGGCTGCCAAAAGCGGGACCGAGTTCCCGCACTCCGAAAGCGACGCCGCCGGCCAGAGCACCCGCGTTGGACGGCCAACGTAGCGGCGAGTTTACCTCGCCATCGGGCGGCGTATCGCCGCCGCGACAGCCTTATGGCGGGGTAAACCCGCTCCGCACACGGGGGTGGATGACGAACCGCAGGCGAAGGCGAACTATGCCCACATCGGGGGGCTTGACACGTGATATTGCTTGCAATATCCTACTGAGGTGAGGCTCGCCTTAGTGCTCGACACGGATGTGATGGTGGCAGCCTTGCGAAGCAGTCGGGGGGCATCCCGGCAGCTCTTGCTTGGCGCGCTCCGCGGTGGTTTCCAGCCACTGCTTTCTGTTCCCCTTATCCTTGAGTACGAGGCTGTCCTCACACGGCCCGAACACCTGGCCGCGTGTGGACTTAGCGTGGCGGAAATCGGGCGAGTATTGGATGATCTCGCCGGGATCGCCCGGCCGGTGAGTCTTTCGTTCCGCTGGCGCCCGAGGTTATCAGATCCCAATGATGAAATGGTTCTGGAAACCGCCGTGAACGGGAACGCGGATGCCATCGTGACCTTTAACCTGCGTGATTTTGAAGCGGCCGTCAGGGACTTTGGTTGCGCGGTGATTCTACCGGGTGCGGCGCTCGGACGGATGAGGAGTTCAAATCCATGAGAAGAAGTAATTTTGCTCTGCGACTCGCCCCCTCGCTGATGGCGGAGGCCCGCAAGTTGGCGGACTCGGAAGGCGTGGCTTTAAACCAGTTGATCAATGTGGCGGTGGCGGAAAAGGTTTCTACTTTGCGCACGGTGGAATATTTCCGCGAGCGCGCCGGCCGCGCTAACCGTCGCGAAACTCTGCGGATTCTGACCCGCGCCGGCAAGGGCAATCCTCCCCAGGAAGGCGATGAGCTTCCCCCGGGTTGGGAAGCAAAAAGCAAGAAACGAAATACTGCCCCGAGCAGATAGCCAGAGGGGCGCGTACGTGGCCCCCCTCCGCAGCACTCGATCGGGAAATGACCGCTGGGGGACGCGGGTGTAAGGCCTGTCTTTCGGAGTGCGGCGACTCGTCGCCGCTTTTGCTCGCCCCGACGAGTCGGGGCGAACCTCCGCACCGGTAACGAGTCACCGGGGGCAAAAAGCGGGACCGAGTTCCCGCACTCCGAAAGCGACGCCACCGGTCAGAGCACGAGCGTTGGATGGGCCAACGTAGCGGCGAGTTTACCTCGCCATCGGGCGGCGTATAGTAGCCGCCCCGAAAATGGCGGGGTAAACCCGCCGCTACAGCTCAACGGGTGGCTGGCGCAGGGCGAGCTCAGGCCTGCGATTCGGGTGCGATGAGATGGCTTGACAGTTTCAAAACAGCGTCTCAAATCCAGCCGCGCGGAAATGCCCGTCGTTGGTAAATGCTCTGGAAATTCCCAGACGGCCAATAAACCAACCGTGTCCAGGAAGACAGTCATGGCTGGTGCTCATCATGGCTGGCGGCCACGTCGGGTTCGCCGGATTGGTAGCGCTCGCCCAAAATAGCGTAAATGCCGTCCAGTTGGCCGTTCCGATCTTCCGCTTGCGCCACCGGGCGTGGCTCAAACTCCACTTCCGTTCGCTCCGGGAGTTCAACCATTTCCAGCGGTCGGAATACGCCGCTCTCATAGACTGCATGAATAGTCTTCATGATCTACTTTTACCATGTCATTGGCGGCAAAGCCAGTAGGTAGTGTGAGGTCAACGTATTTGGCCTTCCTCCGTGGCGAACCTTTGCACCGGTGACGAGTCACCGGCGGCCAAAAGCGGGACCGAGTTCCCGCACTCCGAAACCGACGCCACCGGTCAGAGCACGCGCGTTGGATGGCCTAACGTAGCGGCGAGTTTACCTCGCCATCGGGCGGCGATACGCCGCCCCGAAAATGGCGGGGTAAACCCGCCGCTACGATTCGCCCCGACGAGTCGGGGCGAACCTTTGCGCCGGTGACGAGTCACCGGCGGCCAAAAGCGGGACCGAGTTCCCGCACTCCGAAAGCGACGCCACCAATCAGAGCAGCCGCGTTGGATGGCCAACGTAGCGGCGAGTTTACCTCGCCATCGGGCGGCGTATCGCCGCCCCGAAAATGGCGGGGTAAACCCGCCGCTACGACACGCGCTTCCAGGGCGGGTTGTATTGTTCAATGGGGGCAACGGCTTTCTTCCAATCAAACATCCACGAGCCCGAATACGGCCAATCGCGCGGGTCCTGCACGAGCCCTTTTCGGACCGGATTGTTGAAGATGTACCACGCCACCGCGTTTTCATCGTCATCGTCTCTCATGATGTGGTCGTAGAAACCCTTCTCCCAGAGGTTGCGAAGGCCCAGGGTGCGCGCTTGCGATGTCGCGTTTCCCTTGAAATCGTGAAGGAGTGCGATCGCGTCCGACTTTTCGGACAGTCCAACGAGTTCGAGGTGTACATGGTTAGGCATGAAGCAATACGCGTAAACATTGAAGGAGCAGGAGGAGCACTGCTCCCGTAAGAGATCCAGCAATAAAACTACCAATTGGCCACTGGAAAAGTGCGCGTGGCCCAATCCTGTACACACCGTGATGAAATACCACTGGTGGCCCAGGTAGCAAGACCGGGGTAAGCGATTCCGCTTGCGGACGAAGTATGAGGCAGGCACGGGGCGATTGTATCACCGTAGCGGCGAGTTTACCTCGCCATCGGGCGGCGTATCGCCGCCCCGAAAATGGCGGGGTAAACCCGCCGCTACGATTCGCCCCGACGAGTCGGGGCGAACCTCCGCACCGGTAACGAGTCACCGGCTGGAAAAAGCGGGACCGAGTTCCCGCACTCCGAAAACGACGCCACCGGTCAGAGCACCGGCGTTGGATGGCCAGGGGAAAGTTGCTCCGTACACAGGGCGGGATGAGGAGGCGCGGAGGAGGCTAAAGTCTCTGCTACCTGCTGGAACAGAAGTAGCCCTCAGGGCAGGGGCGGGACAATGGGCTCGATCTGGCTGATTAGCTCGGAAATGCTTCAGGCTGCATACAAACTCTCGCAGGTCTTTAGGATTTCGTGCCTGCGGAAGGGATTTCGCAGGGACTGGCTGGAGAGCAGGTCGACCTCACGGCCAAATATCTCTCGAAGCTCGGCAATCATGTCTACCCAATCGTAAAGGCTCCATTGCGCATCCGGAGCGAAGGTTACCAACAAATCGACATCGCTGTCGGGGCGAAAGTCATCCCGAAGCGCCGAACCGAAGACCGAGAGGTCAACGATTCTCCACTTTCGACAGAAATCACGGACGCGCTCTACGGGAATCGGAATTTTCACCTGAGCCATACCGAGACACTAACTCCAATTTCCGAGGGTAACACTAACGGGACGAAAAGAAAACGGGCTCACCACGGCCGGTACCACCTCGATTCACATCGATGGGCAGGGTGCAAGGCCAGTCATGGGCGGCATGTGGTGTGGCACCCCGATGCATCGGGGTGCTCAATCCGGATGCATCTTATGCATCAAGCACAGGCAAGAGTGCATGTGCCACCACGCCACCGGTCAGAGCACCCGCGTTGGATGGCCATGGGAAAGCCGCTGCGCACACGGGAAACGGGAAACGGGATACGGGGCCGGATGACGGGCTAAGAGCAGTGACGAGTGACATGTGATGAGTGGCGGGTGGCAGACGGAAGGGCAAACCGCGGATTCAAGATTCAAGAGCAAGCGTAGCGCCTGTTTTGCAGGCCTGTTTTGCGGGTCCGCGGCCTTTACCGTGCCCTCCCATGGAAGGGAGAAAATTTGAAATTAAGAGCCACGGGTTTCGGAATTTGGGGGCAGGGCGGCGTCTGAGAGATAGCAGATTCAAGATTCAAAATTCAAGACCGGTGAATGGAGATATCACAAGGACCGGAAATTGGAGATGCCAGATTCAAAAAAGGTGATTGCATGTCCCGCAAGGCTGTCAGTTGATGGGCGAAAGACTGCCGCCCATGCCACGAGAAGCAACGAAAAAATAAATAAATTCGCGCGGAGACGCAGAGGCGCAGAGATTCCAACTGCCTTGTTTCTTTTCGTCCTCCGCGTCTTTGCGCCTCGGCGCGAGATGCCTGCTTCCACCTACTTTGCCGGTTCGGCGCCTTTCGGAACCGCGAAGACGCGCGGCAGGCGCTCCGCCACGGGGGGCAGCGCGGGGAACTTCGCGTGCGGCTCCGTCTGATACCAGTAGGCAACGGAATAGAAGTTGTCGGACCGATTGTTGCCGGTTCCATGCTCGATGGTCATGCGGATGGACTTTTGGAAATTCAGGGGGGCGTCAATGTGCCAGCGGTACACGCACCATCTCCCTCCGATCGCAAAGGGGTTCACCACGTAGGGAACGCCCACATGCTGGTAGTCAAACTGCTTGCCCTCGAAGCCCCAGGCGCCGTTGTAATAGTCTTCCGAGCCGGTTCCGTTGGTGACGGGCATGGCGCTGCCGTCCACAAACAGCATGTCGTCGCCTTCGCCCCACCAGCCGTCCTGGTTCAAGACGATGCCCTGGGTGACGCCCACCAGGTGTCCGCGCCCCGTGGCTTCCATGAACACGTAGTTGTCCTTGCCATCCAGGTTCTTGTCCACCGCCGTTGACCAGCCCGGGCAGGGCGCCGTCTGGCGATATTGCGCGTGGAAATAGCCGATGTTTTCCGGCAAGCGGGAAAACGTCTGGTAATCGATGTTGGAATAATAGGCGCCCACGCGCTTTTCGCTCTCGTTGGTCACCGTGATGCGCGCCGACTGGCGAAAGGGCATGGGGAAATAAGCATTCAGCGCCTTCACCGCCGCCACCGTGAGCAGCGCGGATTGATACATAAAATATTCGCCCAGGTTTAATCCAAAGAAATCGCCCACCGGGGTCTCCACACTCGGTTCGGCCTCCCCGTCCCAATACATGCGCAGGATCAGCTTCTTCAAGTGCTGCGCATCCTGGGCGGAAATGGTGAACCAGATGTGGCTGACCATGCCGGGGCCTTCCACATCCATCAGGATTTGCGTGGCGCCCGGCTCGATGCGGAAAGAATCGGCGTTGCCGCCCGTGCGGTCGTAGCTGGAGGCCTTGGCGGTTTGATAGTCACGCAGCAGGGCCAGCGAGATCTCTTCAGGATAAGCAAGCCCGGTTTTTTCGTGGGATGGCACGGCGTCAGCGCGGGTGGAGGCCAAGCCCAAGACTCCCGCGGAGGCCAGGCCCAAGGTGAGCGGCGACGAAATGAACTTCCGGCGTTGCGGCAAAAACTTATCATCGGAATGCATGCGGCGGCTCCTTGTGAAAATGGATTAAGCCGGTTTATTCGGGCTCCAAACCGCGCCCATCATATGCCCCCTCTCCCCGGGATTCAAGACGACCAAATTACATTCTTAAATGGCTTGACGTGGCCGGGTGGAACAATCGTAACGCGGGTTTGTCGTAAATGGCCACGGCCTTGACCGCGCCCTTCCACGGAGCGGACCTGTCGCAAAGGGCAGCAGCCTTTACCGCGCCCTTCCATGGAAATGGGAGAATTTGAAATTAAGAGCCGTAGACATGGCAAAGAGGCGGTCGCTGCACGCGCTGTCCGATTACTTGGGAATCAAGTTACTCGCGGCTTCTTTGCGGTCGGGTTATTCGGACATTTTGACGCTGTCGATGCGGGTTCTCCTCACCCCCTGGCGACCCAAAGGGTCCCTTGGGTAACGGCATCCCCCCTTGAAGACGGTTTAACAACCTCCACTAAATCAGGTGTAAAATGCGCCCGTCCAGCAGCGTTCGGGTCCGAATTGGACTTTTGAGGACCATCCCCTGGGGCGAAAGGAATAATTTATGAACACCCGATTTTCTTTCTTGCGAAATGGATTTTGCGGCGCGGTTTCCCGGCGCAAGTTTGTTACCGGAACTATGGTGGCGAGCGCCGGTTTAGTTTTGGGAGAATCTGCACTTGGGCAGACCATGTCGTCTGCAAGCCCGCAAAGAAAGATCAAAGTCGGCCTGGTGGGCTGCGGCGGGCGCGGCAGCTTGATTGGCAGCCTCTTTAAGAAACACGGAGGCTTTGATCTTTGGGCTGTGGCGGATTATTTCCCAACCGTCGCAGACGCAGCGGGCGATGCGCTGGGCGTGGATAAGTCGCGACGCTTCTCCGGCCTCTCGGGCTACCAGAAGCTCATCGACAGTGGCGCAGAGGTGGTTGTTCTCGAGAACATTCCTGCCTTCATGCCGGATCAAGCCACAGCGGCGGTCAATGCGGGTCGCCACGTTTACATGGCGAAGCCGGTGGCGGCGGATGTGCCCGGGTGCCTGCAAATCGCCGCGGCGGCCAAACTCGGTCAAGAAAAAGGGCTGTGCTTCTTTGTCGATTACCAGATTCCCACCGATCCCGTAAACATCGAAGTCGTGACGCAAATCCATGACGGCGGCGTGGGGAAGATCGTGCAATTGGCCACCGTGGGCGTGGCGCACGGCTCCCCTGATCCGCCGAAGACCGCGAACCTGGAAAGCCGCCTCCAGAAGCTGATTTGGGTGAATGATATTGCCATGGGGTGCGATTACATCGGCAATTTCGATATCCACGCGGTGGACGCCGCGCTTTGGGTAATGGGCGAGCGGCCGATTGCCGCGGCCGGCTCTTGCGCCATTGCCCGCCCCAATGCTCACGGGGACGCGCACGGCGTCTGCTCGGTGATCTACGACTACGCCGACGGCACCGTCCACAATCACTTCGGCCAGGCCATGCCCGACGCCACGGACGGCGCTTTGGACTGCCACGTGTACGGCACCACCGGCAATGCCCTGATCACCTATTGGGGCAAGGCATCCCTCCGCAACGGCCCCGGGGAATACAGTGGCCAGGTGGCGAACCTTTACCAAGAGGGCATCGTGCGCAACATCGCGACATTCTACGAGAACGTCACCCAGGGACGTTCCGAGAACCCCACGGTGCGGCGCGCGGTGGACAGCGCTCTGGCGTGCATCCTGGGCCGCGAGGCTGCCACCCGCCACATCCGTCTGACCATGGATGATTTGATTAAGGAGAACCGGCGCCTGGAAGTAGATCTAACCGGGCTGAAGACGTAATCACCAGCGGGTGCAGCGCGATCCGACACAGCCATGCCCGGCTATTGCCCCTTTCCAGTGCCGGATTTACTTGCCAAACTTCGCAAGATGATTTCGCTGATTTGTTTCCCTTCGACGGCCTGCCCATCGGGATTAAAGTGGGTGGCGTCTTGTGGCAGTTTATAGTACTCGGGATGGTCGGCGACCAAACTGTACAAATCGTCGACCTCGGTGCCATGCCGGGTCATGTATTCGACGGCAATCCGGTTGCGTTCCATCACTCTTTCGTTATCGGTGGCGAGCTCAGCGGGATTCTGCACGTTACGGCGCGGGGTGGTGGTGGCCCAGATGATCACCGCTCCCTTGCCGTATTTCTTCAGAGTATCCATCAGCTTCGGCAGAGCCTGGCGGTACTGCTCCTCCGTGTAACCCCAGCCGTGCAAGCCATTGTTGACGTGAATCACGCTAAACCGGTACCTGTTCAAGATGATCTTCAGCTCCTCCAGATAATCCGGGTTCCCCAGGAACATGGAAGTGGCATACCGGTCGCAATAGGCTTTGCCATCGAGATTCTTTCGGACGGCGTCAAAATATCCACGCACAATCGAATCCCCCACCAATAAAACCCTGGGCAGTTCGTTGTGATCGGCATCGTATAGCCAGATGTCACTCCATTCCGTCCTCTCAAGCTTGGGATTCTCTTTCGCCTGGGCCCGCTTGCCTGCCATCACGCCAACTTGAATCAAAAGAATTAAGATCAACGTCTTCCGCATGCGAATGCCTCCCGTGGTAATTCCATCGAAATTCGAGCTTGGAGGATACAACTGAACAGGGTTGAAAGTCGAAGAGTTCAGAAAGTCGAGAAGGCGAGCCTTTCAATACAGCTTGTCTGAACTCCAACCCTATACTGAAAACCCGCCCATCAAGATTCAAAGAAGTGCCCTTAACCCATCCAATTTCAAATATTTGCACAGATTTTTGCTTCCCTGGGCAGAAGTCAAAGCGAGGCATTTGAACTTCACTCATGCGAGTTCATACCGCTTAATCCTCGATGGCTTTCCTTCCGTCCAAGTGACTTACTGTCAGATGGTTATAAGCCTTTCAGGCCGTGCGGCCGGAAATTGGGCTATAATTAATAAAGATAAGCCTTGCAACCGGCCGAAATGGCCGTTAGCCTTGTAAGGCTTTGACTGGCGCGCCACGCCAGCTCATCCGGCATCAAATAATTATGGAGCGGTCATGGCTAGGTCAAAGGGTGTGGTAATTCAAGGTGTTCGATTTCGTCCCGGAGAAGTTGATTGGGAAGATGCACATAGCACCACGCGCGGGAAGCTCCCCGACTTTGACGCCATGCGCCAAGGCACCACCTTCGTGGGCTCCAAGATCACTTCCGCCGGCCTCATCGCCAAGATTGGGAAATACCTCCTGGTCATCACCGAAAAGGATGAGGCGCTGGAGGAATTTGACTTCACCCTGATTCCCCTCCACGCCAAAATCTCGCTCCGCTATCATTAGGGCCGTCAAACAATTTAAACTTTTAACCCTTTGACTCCTTAAACTCACCATGGGAGGTGAGCTTGTGACCGAGGTTCAAGACAGCAAATCCGTACTCATTCAGGTCATCCACGACGGCATGGGCGTGGCCGATCAAGCATTGCAACACACCGTCCTGTGGAAGTACCTCCTTCTGCTTCAAGAAAACAACACCTTGCCGGGTGCGATTTGCTTCTATACATCCGGCGTCAGAATGGTCGTCGAGGGCTCGCCGGTTCTCGACGTTTTGCAGTCCCTGGAGGCCCGAGGTGTTCACCTGATCGCGTGCAGGACGTGCCTCGACCATTTCGGATTGCTGGAAAAAGTACGCGTGGGAATCCTCGGCGGTATGGGAGACATCATCGCGGCGCAGTGGTCGGCTGACAAGGTCATCACCCTGTAGGCGCAACGATATCGCGTGAATTGGTTTCACTATCTGAGGGCGTGCGGAAGCCCGTGCGCAGAATCGTCGCCCGCGCCTGAAATCGTGTGCGGTCGAATATCTCAAATACCAAGGTATTCCTGCGGAAATATCACTTCACCAGAACCGAGTTATTCCCCGCCTCGGAGCGCACCTGCATCCAGGTGGCGGGAGGAACCTTGAGGAACAGCTCCACGATATGCGGATCAAACTGCTTTCCACTCAGCCGGTGGATTTCCGTCCGCGCCGCTTCAAATCCCGGGCCTTTGCGATAGGTGCGGTCGCTGGTCATGGCGTCCAGGGTATCGGCCACCATGAAGAGCCGTGCCCCCAGAGGGATTTCGACGCCTTTCAGGGCGTCAGGGTAGCCGGTCCCGTCAAAGCGTTCGTGGTGATGCCTCACGATGGCGCTGGCTGGCCGCAAAAAAGGAACGCGCTTCAGGATTTCGTCACCGGCGATGGGGTGCTTGCGCATCTCCACCCATTCTTCCGGAGTGAGCTTGGCGGGCTTCAGGAGAATCGCGTCAGCCACCGCGATCTTGCCGATATCGTGCAGCAAGGCTCCTTGTTCAAGCGAGGGAAGAAGCGCCGGCGGGTAACCTGACCGGCGCGCCAGGTGGCGTGTGTAGGCGCGCACGCGAAAGGAATGCGAGAACGTCTCATGTTCGCGCGCGTCGAGGGCCGCCACCAGCGCTTCCAAGGTCATCTGGTAATTGGATTCCAGTTCGCTCAGCGCCACTTCCAGCTCGTGCGTGCGGCGCTGGATGCTGGTTTCCAGCGAGCCCCGATAGGCCCGCGCCTGCCGCAGTGACGCCAGGCGCTCAAAGCTCCGCGCCACGGAGCGCGTCACTTCCTCCGCCACCAGCGGTTTTAGCAGGAAGTCCGCCGCTTGCATGCGCAGCGCCGCAATGACCGTCTCAACCTGAATCTCTCCCGTCACCAGAATAAACCCCACGTCCCACCGGGTTTGTTGCGCCATGGAGAGAAGGTCCAGCCCGGAGGCGCCGGGCATCCAGACGTCGCACACGATGATGTCGAAATCACCGCTCTCGATGGACTCCAGTGCGAACGCGGCATCACCGGCCTCGGCCACCTGGGCGGTGATGGGCCGCAGAGCCTCACGGAAAAACATACGCACGGCAGGATCGTCGTCCACCACGAGGACCTTCGGAAGCAGTCGGTTAATCATACATTTTCCAGACGCACATCTCCCCCCGACTCGGGTCAGCATGGTGTCTCTGCCCCCAGCGAGAGTTTCCCCATAGGGTCGTATCGGCCTGGTATTCAAATCCCTTTAGCGGCATCCATGTCCGGGTGGGTAAAATCCGATATTTCTTCTTGTACGATGCTGAGTTGTCACGCGCATTGTGGATATTCCGCCATTGCCCGAAGCTGCCCGAGACTCCCCATCTGCTCGTGGTGATAGCCGGAGGTTCAACCGACATTTTGTCCACTCCCTCTGGCTTTCATTTGGGTAGCGGGATCGATCATCATCCGAAGTTCGCCGTCCATGGGTGTTCGGCGGAAGTGCGCAGTGGTTGGTCTGCGGCACCTCCGGTTTTCGGTCCTACGCCGCGGTGGCCCGCGAAGAAGTGCCGGACGGAGGGGGGTAATATGTTAGTATAAATCAAGGAAGGCGGAAGAGATGGCATTCACGGTCGCTTCTCAGATCGAAATCGATGACCACGGTGTGGCTTGGATTGCCGGCGCCAACACGAAGGTTCTGGAAGTCGTTCTCGACAAAAAGGCGTATGGCTGGAGCCCCGAGGAGATCCATTTCCAGCACCCGCACCTGGCGCTTTCGCAGATTCACTCTGCGCTCGCCTATTATTATGAGAATCGGGAAAAGCTGGACGAGCAGATTGAGCGCGACGACCAGGAAGCCAAGCGGTTGGAGCCCACCCTTTCCGACCCGGCGCTCCGTCAGAAACTCCACGCCTTGAAGAACTCCAAGTGAGCCTCAGCTTCTACATGGATGTTCATGTCCCGTGGGCAATGACCACCGAATTGCGCCTGCGCGGCGTCAGTGTGGTCACCGCACAAGAGGATGGGGTTGGGCAGTTCAAGGATCCGCTTTTGCTCGACCGCGCTGCGGCTCAGGGGTGAGTGCTCGTCACCCATGACACCGATTTCCTGCGCGAGGCAGCCCGCCGTCGCGTTCAATCGATCCCCTTCGCGGGAATCATCTTTATCGCCCCACTCGACGTTACCATCGGGCGCGCCGTTGCCGATCTTGAACTCTGTGCAAAGGCCAGCAAACCTGAAGAATGGATTAACCGGGTTGAGTACTTGCCCCTGTGATGCGCACCCCACTGAGGGGAAACCGGGCATATTCTGACACCATTCCTCGCCCTCCTCAGGAAGATGAAGGCGCGGATTGAGATTGTCGAGGATTTTGAGGACTTAAAGAAGATTGGGAATTTGCTTAAAGTAGGGAAAAGGTGTCAGTAGGGAAAAGGTGTCAGGTACCTTTTCGTTCCTAGGAAAAGAGCGGTGGGATTCCGCCCTGCGCACGCGCGGGAAAAGGTTCCTGACACCTTTCCCTCCCACCTTTCCCTCCCCACCTTTCCCTCCCCTCATCAAACAGACCGAGAGCGCTCAGGAAACGAAGGGGTATTTGAGCGTAGCGAACGCCCGGTATCTGCCTCTACTTCAGCCCACCGTTAATCTGACCTATTCCGTCGTGGAAGAGGACTGCATCGCTCTGTTGAAAGAACGCTATTCCGACCCAAGGTTGAGTCTCCTTGATAACGTGAAGCAACGGCGGCCCCGAGTGCAAAGCTACGGGGATTGTCGGTTCAGAGTTTGGCTCAATGAGAAAAACCCTCACAAAAATGACGTCATCCCTGAAGTGGGCTGCATCGGCATCAATGAGAATGGTGGGCTCAGGAGATGCCTTGTATAAGCGGAACTTCTGGAATTGTCCTCGAAAAATAGGCGCACCAAGGACCAACTCGACTCCTCGGAGCGTAGAAGGGGACTGGCAAATTGAAACAAAGCGCTTGTCCGGTTCCCTTCCCTTGGGACCAACTTTGAAATGCCTTTGGCCCGAAGCGTGGTACGAAACGTGGTTGTGAAGCAACTCATCAGCCAGGGCGAGAATTGCGTAGAAGTTCCCTTTGTTCTCCCGCAAGAGGAAACACTCCCTGCTGGTGCCTTGGAAATGCAACACGATCTTCCACTGTCTTGACCCAGCAGATCTTCGCAGCATAGTGTTACCGCTCAAGTTAGTGTAACATCGAATTGCCCCTGAAGCAGGCTGTCTAGCCCGCCCTCAATGATCGGGCGAAGGGCGTCCTTTCCCGCGTTCGCCCGGCGCACAGTCCAACCCTTTGGAAGCGGGAATTAGAGGTGGAAGAGGATGAACCCACCACGACAAGAAGCCCCATCCCCCGAACAGCTTGAGGCGATGAATGCGAAACGGCGTGCGAAGGGACTCCCAGAAATTCAAGCGGACATGTTCAAAGAAGTAGGCTTGACCATTGACGAAATTCCGGAAAGTGAAAACCCGTGGAGAGACCCCCGTTTCGTGACACAGATTGAGCTCCCGGACCGCGAGACCGGACAAGTGTTTTATTTCAAGATCACACGGATCAATGCGCCCAACTATCACAATCTGTTTATTTACGGCTCAGGCCTATTGAGCGGTCTTAGCGGGAAGGTGCTTATGACGGTGTGGACGCTGTGGGAGAAACTCTTAGAGCGCCGCATGTTTGAAGAAACAAAAGACGAGGACAAGGAACGTCGCCGCTTGATGAGCGATTACAGCCACATGCTGGCGCGGGTCCGCGAGGTAGTTAAACCCATGATCCAGCGTTTGGAGGAGGTCAAGGCCGAGTTCACGGGACAGCGGGACTACTTCCTTCCCGTGCGCGGGCTGGGTGACGCGTTTGATAAGACGATTAATTCGCTACATGAGTTAGTAGGTCGGGCCGGCGCTGACCCCACCGTGGGGGAGACGGATTTGTTATACAAGAGGTTGCTCAGTGCAGAATGGATTTCGGACCGGCCTGCGCTCGCCTACGCAGCGGACAGCATCTTTAGGAAGCACTCTAACCCACCCTTGAAGGTCGCCGATATCCATAAGCGGATAGCGAAGTTTGAAAACTTGTTCCTCCAAGCCAATGTTGATGAATCCGGCGGGTCAGTGGCCCGCGCAATATCCCGGTTCAAGGAAGATCCCGAACACATCCGAATCATGGACGGGCTTATCGAGAAGTTGCTTACAAGCGATTGGTACACTTGGCCACCGGAGACGGCTCCCGACAAAGATTCTCAGACCGAATCTCCCAGAGGAGATGAGAACCCGGAAGGCCACTCGTAATTAGGACAAAACCGGGACCACCCCCCCGTTCCACAATCCAAACCTGTCTTAAGACAAAACTCGGACCTACCCCTCTCACCCTGCTTCCAAATTCGCTTTTTGACGGAACAACCCCGCTCCATGTATTTCTGATGCATATGATGACCCGCCTACGAGAAAGGGGAATGGCGAAGAAGTTCTTTCGTTTCTTCGAGGCAGGCTGGGAGGAATTGTGAGCGTGGATGTGATGGGATGGGTGAAGTTGGTTACAGCAATCTGGCCTCTCGCCGGATTTACCGTAATAGTGGCCATGCTCGTAGTCGTATTCTTCTGCCGCCAAGTGCGACGAATCCTGGGGCAATTCAATTGCGGCGAACTCACGCGATTTAAGCTGGGACCCCTCGAAATTGAGAAACGGAGTAGCCGCAAACCTGTGCGTACCCGCCGCCGAAGGAAAAAGTGATTCCCAGAAATGTTGCCGCCCACACAATTTTCTCAAACTCCTTTTCTGGCACCGCTTTCTCGCGGGCACGGCGAGATGGGAAAGACAGAACAGGGGTTGGGGATTAGGGGTTAGGGATTAGCCAAACCAGCGTCAAAACCACTGCGCTGGCGGCACGGCGGGCGTTAAGGGCAGTGGCGAGTGACAAGTGACGAGTGGCCAGGATGAGGGCAAATCACAGATTCAAAAATCAAGAGAAAGGGCGGGGTTGGGCGAGGGCAGGTTGCCGGAGAGAGCCACTTTGTGGCATCTGCGATCTCTTGACTTTTAGCAACTTCTGCCAGTTAGCCGAGAACGGGATGCAATGCCCGCTCGACACCTTCGGGATCGCGCGCGATGACGGTGAGGTAGGCTTTGGCCGGTTGGTCCGGCTCCGAGCGGCCCTGTTCCCAATCCCGCAGAGTGCCCAGGGGGATGTGGTAGCGCGCGGCAAACTCCTCCTGGGTCAGCGCCAGGGCGCGGCGGAGGGTCTTAACGCGCGGTACGGGACGCAGTTGCCCTGCCCGCGCCTCGGTGTGGGGCGGGTTTTCAGGGTCGCGGGCGGCGGCACCTTCGATTTCCGCAGCACTCCACCGAGCCGGGGATGGAGTGTCCAGAGGTTCTTCGGCGCCGTCCGGTTTGACCCGGACAAGCCTGCCGTTACGGCGCATTCTCGCGATAGTAGAGGTCCTGCTCATTTGTTGTCGCCCGGCGTGCGGAGATGATTCTGATCCGTTCCGCCCGCTCCGTATAGACCACGGTCATCACCTGATCACCGGTCATGCCCAGGAGGATTATTCGTTCTCCGCCGTAAGCTTCCCGCAGGTCGAGCCATTCGACAGCGAACGGGTCGCGAAAGGCGAGTGCCGCCTGAGCAAAGCTCACCCCGTGATTGCGAACATTCTCGGCGGCCTTGGTATCGTCCCACTCGAAGTCCAAATTTAGGATACTACGGGCAACCAGTAGTTTTGTCAACCACCTTGAGAAACAGCTCATAGCCACGGTGAGAAATGCGCTGCCCATGGCGACCCGCCCCTTTCCTTCTCCTTGCGGCTCCTTTGAGATTTCCTCATGTTTTGCCGCCTTCCTGCCGAAATAAGGTGTGATTAATGAAATGAAGGCAAAGCCTTCATGAGAGAGAGTCGAGACCGGTACCCGAACCGAGTTTTGCCTCTCCCTGTGATCCTGGTAGGGCCGAACGGCGTTGGGCCCTCAGAAAAGGTGAGAAGATGCGAGTCCTCATAGCAGAAGACGACAAACCGGTGGCCAGTTTCGTACAGAAGGGACTGGAAGCCGAGCAGTACGCCGTGGACATTGCGCAGGACGGTGATGAGGCGCAGTTCATGGTGAGCCAATTTGACTATGACGTGGCGGTCCTCGACTTGACCCTGCCGCGCGTGGATGGCTTGGAGGTGCTCAAGCACATCCGCGAATCCAAACCGGCCTTGCCCGTCCTCATTCTGACCGGCCGCAACCGCGTGGAAGACCGCGTGAAAGGGTTGGACCTGGGAGCCGACGACTACTTGACCAAACCTTTCTCCTTCACCGAACTCTCCGCGCGGGTTCGTGCACTCTTGCGGCGGGCGGCGCTGCCCGCCGAGGTCATGCTGCGGGTGGGCGACCTGGAATTGAACCGCGTAGAACGGGTCGTGAAACGCGCCGGCAAAACCGTGGAGCTTACCCCCAAGGAATTCTCCTTGCTTGAATACCTGATGCGCAACGTCGGCCGTTGTGTCACCCGCGCCATGATCATCGAACACGTCTGGAATCTTTCCTTCGACACGATGACCAATGTGGTGGACGTGTACATCAACTACGTGCGCAAAAAGGTGGATCAGGGCTTCGACCGCAGGCTGATTCACACCATCCGCGGCGTAGGTTATCAAATCGGGGAAGAGGCCTGACGGAAACAAGTAGGCAGTGGGCAGTAGGCAGTAGGCAGCCCTGCCACCGGCGGCGGCCGGATTGATTAGCCCGTGATTTGCAATTTCGCCGGCCGCTTAGAATCAGAAGGTTGCCATGTAGTCACAGGCCAGCAATCGGCTGATCCGGTGATCGGCTGAGCATTCTAGCGGACTACGCTCGTGAGGTGGGAACATGGAAGACAAGAAACAAGTAGTGAGTCACGCAAAACCGGCAGGGATTAATGAACAGGGAAAAGCGAGAGGCCTATCTTGTTCCCCCGATCATCCGATGACCCGATCGCCCGATGACCCGATCCGTTCACCCGATCCCCCGATCACCCGATCACCCGATCGCGAGATCTGTTCCCCCGATCATCCGATGACCCGATCGCCCGATGACCCGATCCGTTCACCCGATCCCCCGATCGCCCGATCACCCGATGCCCCGATTTGTTCACCCGATTCCAGCCACTGCCGCGAATGTCTCGCGGCGATGGCGCACCGCCTGGCTCAGCCCATGACCGCACTGCGCGGCGGCATGGAGTTGGGGTTGATGGGAAAGCGCTCGGTGGCGGATTACCGGGCCCTGCTGGAACAATCGATTCAACTCGCCGACAGCATGGTGCAGATGATTGTATCGCTGCGCGATCTCGGTGAATCGGGCGCGCCGGGCGGGCCCTCCCAAAGCGTCCCCCTGGAAACGGCGGTCAGGGAAGTCCTGGCCGAACTGGAAGGTCTGGCGCAATTCCGGGAGCTCCGCCTGCAACTCAAGGCCGAAGGTGCTGTGAAGGTTTCCGTAAACCCCGAGCGCCTTCGCGAAGCCCTGCAAAGTCTGCTGGCCTGGGTTATCGAGAACAGCGCTGGAGGGGGCATCCTCACCGTGGGGCTATCGGCGTCGGAAAACGAAGCCCGACTGTTCATGTCCCCCCCGCGATTGGACTTGCAGTACCTCCAAATCAAGGTGCTTGAGGATATCACCAACCCGGGCCTGCTCTTTTCTCATGCCGCCAAAAACGGCGCCTTGGGATGGGCTATCAATCAGCGTCTTCTGGGTGGGCTGGGCGGCAAACTCGAAATTCTGACCGACGGCCCAGATGCCGGGTGCGTTCGCGTGCGCTTTCCCTTGGCGCCGGAAGGCATATCGGAAAGTAGCGCCGTCCATTAGGGCGCACGCGCGGCGGTAGCGCCGCCCGGAACTTGTCCCGACTCCGTCGGGAGGGCGGCACTGCCCCTGCACGGCAACCGCGATTGGCACGGCCGCGAGCATCATGGAGGTGCCGGGCTAAAGTCCGGCGCTACGTCGACGGTACATCGGCGACACCCGGTTGAAGTGGGAGATCTTTCATGAAATTTCTCTTTCCCAGCGAGGCATGGCTCAGGCCTTGGAGTCCATCATGGGATCTCACAAGCCCTTCAACCTAGAGGAATTTAATTCTGACTTAATCCCCATCTAAGAATGTCATGGCACAAATAAAGCTTCACCAATGAGGAAATGATGACCACCAGCGCCCTCAACGCTCCCCGGAAGACCCACCTCTCCACCATTGTCGCCAGCCCCCACTCGCTTTTCCGCAAGCGCGTCTTGCAACAATTGGCCGCGCGTAATTGCTTTGCCGAGGAAGCGTGTGGTGGCGCGGAGGCCTTGGCCTTGTTGGAGGAAGGCAACTGCCGAACCCTGCTCCTCGATCCCTCCCTGCCGGACCTGGATGTAGGGGAACTTGTGGTCATGATCCGCGCTCGCCACCCGCAGGTGGAGGTGCTGGTGCTCGACCCCCAGGGGGGGAAGGCGGCAGGGGATGGCGACCTGGGTTTGTGCCCCGAGTCGAGTGAGCTGTTTCACTTGCTCCAGAACTCCCGCGAGCCGCGCATTCCCACAGAATTTCCGGACCCGCTGGAGCGCGCCGCACCACCCTCGCCGGCGTTCGCGGATGACATTGAACCCTTGCCCGGCATGACGGGGAACAGCCCCTCCCTGCGCCGGGTGTATCGCCTGGTCCGGCTGGTGGCCCGGCGGCAAACCACCGTCCTGCTTACGGGCGAGACTGGAACCGGAAAGGAACTGGTGGCGCGCGCCTTGCACGCCTTGAGCCCACGGCGGGAGCAGCCGTTCGTGGTCATCAACTGCGCCGCCATCCCCGAGCCTTTGCTGGAGGCGGAGCTTTTCGGATACAACCGCGGAGCGTTCACCGGAGCTTTTCAGTCACGCCTGGGACGCATTCAGTTGGCGCAAGGCGGCACCGTGCTCCTCGATGAAGTCGGCGACCTTCCCCTCTCCATGCAAGCCAAGTTCCTGCGCTTTTTGCAGGAGGGCGAAGTTCAGCGGCTGGGCAGCCCCGATACCCTGCGCGTCGATGCTCGTGTAATCGCCGCCACCAACGCCAACCTTCTCCGGCTGGTCAAGGAAGGACGCTTCCGCGAGGACCTCTATTACCGGCTGGCGGTGTTTCCCATTGAGATCGATCCCTTGCGTCTGCGCCGCGAAGACATCGGACCCCTGAGCCAGCATTTTCTCGACCTCCTCTCGCAGGAAGCACCCGGGCCGGCCAAAGTTTTTTCACCTTCGGCCGCACGCGCCCTCGAACAGCATTCCTGGCCAGGGAATGTCCGCGAGTTGCGGCAGATTATCGAGCGGGCTCTCATCCTGGCCGAGGAACAGCGGGAACTTCAGATCGAACATTTCCCTTGGGGGACAGGAGAATACTTCTCTGAGAGAAATCTTAGAACCATAGCCTGAAGTTGGCACCGCCCGTGCTTTCGAGGCATATCGCCATGCAAACTTTGCCCGTTGATCGGCAAAAAAAGCTTTCCCCACCGGTTGGTTCCGCCCGCTCCGCGCAGCGTGCTTTGGCGGCCGCCTTCGCTTCCTTTACCGAAACGGCCGGGGCTCTGGAAACCACTTACACGAAGCTGCAAGCGGAGGTCGGACGGCTGCGGCACGAACTCGAGAACAAGAATCGCAGCCTGGCGCAAAGCTTGGAAGAGAACCAGCGCATGCGCGCTTACTTGGCCAGAATCGTGGAAGGTTTGCCGTGCGGCGTTCTGGTGTTCGACAGTGAAAGGAATTTGCGGATGATCAACCCGGCGGCGAGCCGGTTGCTCGATGCCGGCGGCGAAGACTCTTCCTCGCCGGAAGCTTCTGTCCCACGCCTGTTGGGGTCTTTGCTTGCCGCGCTCCCCCGGGAAGAATTCAACCACGAACAAGAGTGGGTTGTGGAGGGTCCGCAAGCCCCGCGGACGATGGGGGTGACGCGTGCCTGTTTCCAGACCAATGGACAAGGTGAAGACTCCCTTCTCATCCTGCGCGACCTGACGGAGGCGAAGCAACTGGAGCGCGAACGGGAAGTTTCCCGCCGCACGCAGGCGTTGGCGGAGGTTGCCACCCTGCTCGCCCATGAGATTCGCAACCCCCTGGGAAGTCTGGAGCTTTTTGCCGGGCTCTTGGCGGACGCCTTGGCAAACCAGGCGGAGCTGCAACCCTGGATCAATCACGTCCAGGCAGGCCTGCGGTCGTTGGCGGCCACGGTGAACAATGTCCTGCATTTTCACTCTCCGCCCTCGGCGCAACTTCTTCCCGTGGACCTCCTGCGCATTTTAAGGGAGACGGTGGAATTCCTGCGCCCGCTGGCCCGGCAGAAGGAAATGTCTATCGAGTGGCGGGCGCCCACGATCGAAGTTTCCATCCTTGCCGACCCCTCGCGACTCCAGCAAGCCTTCTTCAATCTGGCGCTGAATGCTTTCCGGGCGATGAAGCCCGGCGGAACACTGTCGGTCAGCGTCTGCCCGAGCGAAGAAGGTTCGCAAGCCACCGCTGCCGTAGTCTTTGCGGATCAGGGAACGGGCATCCCTGCGGAAAATCTGGAGAAGATATTTGAGCCGGGATTCACCACCCAGGGCGGCAGCCCGGGGCTGGGTTTGGCGGTGACCCGCAAAGTCATTGAGCAACACGGTGGCACGATCCGTGTGGAAAGCCGGGAGGGGCAGGGAACCACATTTACACTGGTGCTCCCCCTGGCCGGGCAATCGAGTGATCGGGTGATCGCTTTATCGGGTGATCGGATGATCGGATGAGCAAGAAGTCCGTCGGGCATGAGTGTTCTTTTGTTCTCCCGATCACCCGATCTCCCGATCACCCGATTAGTTAACCCGATCGAAAGGTGGAAGGATGTTCCAAGTTCTCGTGGTGGACGACGAAGCGGCGATGCGCGCCGCCCTGGAGGCGAATTTCCGCCGGCAGGGGTGGAAAGTGACCACCGCCAGCGGCGCCAGTGAAGCGCTGGAGCGCTTCCGCCTGGCGCCTTGCCCGTTGGTGGTTACCGACATGCGAATGCCGGATGGAGATGGGCTGCGCGTCATGCAAGGAGTGCGCGCCCTGGCGCCGGAGACCGCGGTGATTTTCCTGACGGCCTTCGCCAACGTGCCGGAGGCCGTCCACGCCATGCGCGAAGGTGCTTGCGATTACCTGGTGAAGCCGATTTCGTTCGAGCAGCTCAAGGAAGCGGCAGCGCGCGTGCTCAGCGCGCGCGTGAACAGCGCCCCGGCGCGGAGTAATGGGGAATTTATCGGCAGCTCGCTGGTGACGCAACGGCTGATCGAGCGTGCCCGGCAGGTGGCGCGTACTGACGCGGACATCCTTATGGAAGCGGAGAGCGGCACGGGCAAGGAACTGCTGGCGCGGCTGGTGCATCGCTCCAGCCCGCGCCGCCCGCGGCCCTTTGTGGCGGTAAACTGTGCGGGGTTTCCGGACACGCTGCTGGAAAGCGAGTTATTTGGCCACGTGCGCGGCGCCTTTACCGGGGCCATGACATCCAAAGCCGGGAAATTCGAACTGGCCCACACCGGCACCCTGCTGCTCGATGAGATCGCCGAGATGCCCCTCAGCCTCCAGCCGAAACTCCTGCGCGTGCTGCAGGAACGCGAAATCGACCGGCTGGGCGACACCCGCCCCCTGCCCATCGATGTGCGTGTGATCGCCACCACCAACCGCCCCCTGGGAGCCTTGGTGGCGGAAGGGAAGTTTCGCGCCGACCTCTTCTTCCGGCTCAATGTGATTCCGCTTTCGCTCCCGCCCCTGCGCGAACGCAGTGAAGACATTCCAGAGTTGGTGGACCACTTCATTGGCAAGTATGTGCCGGCCTCCCACTCCAAGGTCGTACGTTTTTCCCCGGAACTCCTGGAGCGGCTGCAAGCTTACGACTGGCCGGGAAACGTGCGCGAGCTGGAGAACTTTGTGCGCCGTGCTTTGGTGCTTGCGCCCGGTCCCGTGGTGGGGCTGGAACTTCTTCCCGAAGCCGGTTTCCAAAACGATGACCCCTCTTTGGGGGGAATTGAGCCCGGGTTGACCCTGCGCGAGCTGGAGCGCTCTCTCCTGGAAAAAACGCTGGACGCGACCGGCGGCAATCGCACGCGCGCCGCGGGCATGCTGGGCGTCAGCCTGCGCACCGTGCGCAACAAAATTCGCGAATTCGGTCTGCCTCCCCGGAGGGCCGCATGAATTGGATTGAAACCCCCAGCATGCAACGCCTGGAACATTTCCTGGATCTGGTGACGTTTCGTCATGAGCTGGTTTCCAGCAATCTGGCGAACGTCGATACCCCCGGATATCGCACCCAGGATATTGATTTTGAGAGCGAGATGCGCCGCGCCGAGCACCGCTTGGAGGGCGCCGAGGTCTCACCCCATGTACAGGAAGTGAAGGGCCTGATCGAGCGCCCGGATGGCAACAACGTGAGCCTGGAGCGCGAGACCATGGCCCTGGCGCGCGTCCAGCTTCAATATCGCGCCGGTGTGGAGTTGCTGCGCAATGAAATCCATCAACTTCAGTCGGCAATCAACGAAGGGAAATAAAACCATGAACCTCTTTGGAGTTCTTGATATCAATTCTTCCGCTCTGACCGCCGAACGCGAGCGCGCGGAAGTGACCGCCAGCAACCTGGCGAATGCGGAGACCACCAGTTCGCCCGGTGGCGGCCCTTACAAAAAGCAATTGGTGGTGTTTGGCACGCAGCAGCCCGGCCAGGGCAAGTTTGCGCTTGCCTTGTCGCGCTTCGGCGATTTGCACGCGCGGGGCGTGAAGGTGGAGAAGGTGGTGCAGGATCAGTCCCCTGCCATCCGTCGTTACGAACCCGGCCATCCGGATGCCGACGCCGACGGCTACGTCTCCTTCCCGGACATCAATCCTGTGGAAGAAATGGTCAACTTGATGGGGGCTGCCCAGGCTTATCAGTTGAACGTCTCGGCGGTGCAGGCCACCAAGGGAATGATCTCGGAGACGCTCCAGATTTTGACTTAGGAGTCAGAAGGAAGGAGTCAGGAGCCAGGAGTCAGGAGTCAGAAGATAGAACAATGCCAGGCCCTAAGACGACTTCCTTCAGGAGGCGGTAAGAAAATTCGAGAGAGGCAGTAGAACCAGTTCGCTTTACGTTGCCTTCGTACTGCCTACTCACTTCTGACTCCTGACTCCTGTCTCCTGTCTTCTGACTACTGAATTTGGGAGGTGCACGGCGGTGGGCAACACGATTTCAGGTCTACCCCAAATCGACTGGGGAAACGTTCAACTGGACGTCCGCCAGCCTGCCAGCGACCGGTCGGAATTCTTCCAGACCCTGGAAGGCGCCATGGATAAAGTCCAGGAAATGCAATCCGGGGCGGACCAGCAGGTGGCGAGCCTCCTGCAAGGTAATGGGCAGGATCTCCACTCCGCCATGGTGGCAGTGGAGAAGGCCGACCTCTCGTTTCAATTGATGATGCAGGTGCGCAACAAGATTGTGCAGGCGTACCAGACCGTTTCCCAGATGCAGTTTTAGCTTTTAGCTCTCAGCTTTCAGCTATCAGCCAAGCCGGCGGGCTTTGGGCTTAGCCGAAAGCTGAGAGTTGAAAGCTGATGGCTGAGAGCTGATAGCTGAGAGCTATAAATGGCCGTAAACGCGGAGCAAGTAACCAATCAAGTCACCGCCTTCGCGCGGGGCCTCACCATGCGCCAGAAGATCACCGTGGCCTTGGGAGCTGCCGCCGTGGCGGGAACCATCTGGGGGTTCGTCACCCTGTTCGATAAGGCCGACTACAAAATGCTCTATTCCGGCCTCTCCTCAAGTGACGCACAGGCTTTGTCGCAGCGGTTGTCGGAAAAGAACATTCCTTATGAGCTGACAAGCGACGGAACCGGCATCCGCGTCCCCGCCGACCAACTTGACAGAGTGCGTCTCGACTTGGCCGCGGAAGGGATGCCGCAGAGCGGTCGGCTGGGGTTTGAGCTATTCGACAAGCCGAATTGGGCGGGCAGCGACTTCGCGGAAAAGGTGAACTACCAGCGGGCTCTGGAAGGCGAGCTCGAGCGGACCATCCAAACCCTCGGAGAAATTGAGGCGGCGCGGGTGCACCTGGTCATGCCCCAGGACTCGCTCTTCACGGAGCAGGCGCGCGAGGCCAAGGCCTCCGTGGTCGTCAAACTGCGCGGTGGGCGGCTGGGCGATGAGGCCCAGGAAGCCATCACGCACCTGGTGGCCAGTGCGGTGGACAACTTGAAGCCCGAAAACGTGACCTTGATTAATGCCGATGGGGGAATGCCGATCCTGGCGCGCGGTGGAGGCTCAGCCAGCCGGCCGCGGTATTGGGCGGAATTTGAGACGGCCCTCGCGCAAAAGGTTGTCGCCACCCTCGAACCCGTCGTGGGAGAGGGAAAAGCCCGCGCCAACATCACCGTGGAATACGACCTCACCACCAGTGACAGCACGCAGGAAATTTACGATCCGAACGGTTCGGTGGTCCTGAACTCCCAGATTTCCCAGGAGAGCGTGGGCGAGACCGACGCGGAAGGCACTCCTGGAACCACCTCCAACACTCCGGGGAAGGCGGCCACGCCCCCCGCCAAGCCGGCTCCGCCACCCGAGTCCCAGTCGCAGGGCATCCACTCCGAAACCAAAACCTTTGCCGTCAGCAAGACCGTCCGCCACACGGTGCAACCGCCCGGAATGCTTAAACGCATTACCGCTGCCGTGCTGGTGGACGATGTGACGGAAACCAAGGATGACAATGGCCAGAAAGTGGAAACGCGCCGCAAGCGAACGCCGGACGAGATGAAGCAGATCGAGGAACTGGTGACCGCGGCGATCGGGGTCGATGCCACGCGCGGCGATAAGGTGGCGGTGGAAAACCTTTCGTTTCAAATCCTGCCCCTGGAGACTCCCGCGCCCCCCACCATCACCGAGCGCGTGGTGCCGATTGTCGACAAATGGATTAACGTCATCCGCTACGGCGCGCTTATCCTTCTCTTCTTGTTGATTTACATGCTGGTCCTGCGTCCCATCAAGCGCCAGATTGTGGCCACCTTCAAGGAACTTCCGCATCAACTGGGAATGGCCAAAGGTCCTCGGGAGGCTCTGCCGGGGGTTGCGCACAGTACACCTGCCACGAAGGCCGATGATGCCTCCGCTCTGGAGGCATCGCTCCAGCAGTTGGGGGATTCCCCGCTCGAAGCCAAGCAAGCCGTCCTGCTGAAAAGGAATTTATTGGATAAGGTGAAGAAAGAACCTGCCACCGCCAGCCGCCTGATTCAGAATTGGATGCGGCAGGAGGGTAAATGATGCCGGCCGCCGCCGAAACCGCCAAACCCTCTCCGGCGCAAAACCTCACCGGCCTGCGCAAGGCCGCCATTCTTCTTGTCCTGCTGGGCGACGAGGCAGCCAGCCTGGTTTACAGAAACATGCCGCAGGAAGAATTGCAGATGCTCACCGAGGAGATTTCCGAACTGGAGTACATTTCTCCGGAAACCGGCGCCCAAATCCTCCAGGAATACTATCGCTTGACCGTCACCGAGGAGTATCTCGCGCAAGGCGGCGCCGAATACGCCCGCGGTCTCCTGGTGAAAGCCTTCGGGGATGACGGGGCGAAACACCTGCTCGAACAGGTGGAGAGCTATCAGCAAGCCCGCGCCACCAACCTGGACTCCCTGCAAAGGGCCGACCCCCAACAACTCGTGATGTTCGTGGAAGGCGAGCACCCCCAGACGATTGCCCTGGTTCTGGCCCACATGGGGTTGAAGTCCGCGTCGGAAATTCTCCTGCTCCTGCCCGAAAAAACGCGCGCCGAAGTGGTGCGGCGCCTGGCCGAGATGCATCAGTTTTCGCCCGAGATGGTGCAGAAGATTTCTCTGGTGCTCAACAAGAAACTCCGCGCCTTGGGGGAACAGAACCGGCGCGCTTATGGCGGCGTCAAGGCCGTCAGCGACATGCTCAACCGGGTCGAGCCCAACACCACCAAAACCATTCTCGAGGCGATTGAGCAGGATGATCCCAAGCTGGCCCTCAGCATTCGCAATTTGATGTTCACCTTCGAAGATTTTCTTTCCGTCCCGGAGAGCAGCATGCGCGAGCTTTTGAGTCACTTGGACAAAAAGACGCTGGCGCTGGCCCTCAAGGGGTCCTCAGAAGAAATGAAGAA
>Ga0326727_10005537_pt1 | contig 35949 bp, 27 predicted proteins | sample MB2enrmetagenome_FD_207643 | JGI IMG/M metagenome (GOLD analysis project Ga0326727, IMG submission 207643) | Lab enriched peat soil microbial communities from McLean, Ithaca, NY, United States - MB29MY | ecosystem: Environmental > Terrestrial > Soil > Wetlands > Peat | place: USA: New York...
TATTTTTTTCTTTGTTGTCGTACCGGCGTTTTTCTTTACCAAAATAAAATATTATATAGATAATCTTATTCTTTTAAACATTTTAGAAGGATGTGTTCGCCTGGGAATGTTCCTTTGTTTTCTGTCCGCCACACTCCTTATGACGGATATGAAGCGTGTTTATATGTATCACGGCGCCGAACATAAAACCGTGTTCGCCTGGGAAGACGGGCAGGAACTGACTGTAGAAAATGTTAAAAAATATTCAACCCGTCATCCCCGCTGCGGAACAAGCTTTATTCTCTTTGTGATGATTATTTCCATACTGGTGTTTTCTTTATTGGGACGCCCGGATTTTCTGCACAGAGTAATCTACAAAATTTTGCTTCTCCCCGTTGTCGCGGGTATTTCTTATGAAGCCATCCGTTTTACCGGTAAATACAGCCATTCAAAACTTATACAAATGTTGAGTTGGCCGGGATTAATGCTGCAAAAAATTACAACCAGAGAACCGTCTGATGATCAAATCGAAGTGGCCATTGCCGCGATGAAAAAAGTGATTTAGTCTAAATTCCTTTCAATAAATTAATTTACAATACTTCATATCGGAACTTTTATCTGTTTTTCCGGCATGGAAACCTTAAATTTTCTTTAAGCGCAATATATTTAAGGATTTGACATTTCTTTCTAATTGAAGTAATAATTAAAAATATTGAGATTTGTGAGTCTCTTAAACAAGGGGAAGAAGCTAATGATTAAGCGGTACGTTTTTGGGTTAGTTTTGGTTTTCTTTTCATTCGCCTTTATTTACCTGTTATCAACGGCACCGACGGCGGCAGCAGCTAAAGAAGATACGGCTCAACTAAAGCTCAAAAAAACAGCTATACCTTCCAAGAAATTATATACCTACACGGTAAAAAAAGGAGATGTTCTTTCGAATATCATTAAAAGTATTCCCGGTGTTACCGAAGAAGATGTCTCCAAAAATTATGAGCTTATCAAAGAACTAAACCCCAATATATCCGATCTCGACAATCTCGAAGCCGGACAATCGCTGATTCTACCGGGAAAACCACTCACGGAAACAGAAAATAATGAAACAGATATCAAAACCGCCGTTACTCATCATATTGCTTCAATCGGACGTAAATATTATTTAATAAAAAGGGGTGATACTTTAGTTAAAATCATTCACCGCGAATTAAAAAATGAAAAGAATATCGAAAAAACCCTGAAAGTTATTAAGTCAATAAATCCGGGCATTAAAAATATCAATAGAATTTACGCAGGCGCAGTTATAAGATTGCCGGGAAAAACTCTCTTTGTTAAAATTCCTGAGGAAATCAGGCCGGCAGCGCCGGAAGTGGCAACACTTTCAAAAAAATCAAATCAACCGGAAAAGATCATCGAAATAAAAGAAAAGAAAGTTATTTCGCCTGAAGCTCGCCTGGCTGTACTGAAACAAGTCATTACCCAGATGAACGGATCAATTACTACAACCGGCAATTACTATCTTCCAATACACAAAGCAGGTCAGATCACTATTGATTGTTCTATAATTCCGCTGATTGAATTCGATGATAACACGATTGTATTTGTCGATTTTGAAAATCATGTCAATAATTATTTAAGAAGGATGATCAGTGACAATTGGGCGAACTACTTTCTGGTCAAAGTTGACAAAAATGATGACGTCATCACTATCTTAAGGAAGATTATTAATACAACAAGAAATTATCGCATGTCAAAAAGCGAAAAGCCTTTGGTGATAGGCGCTGTACCGCCGGTTGAAGTAATTGTAGACTGGGTGATTGAAAGATCTCTTCCCCATCGGCAGCCTCGAGCGATACAGGGATTACGCCTGATTGATGAAAATAATTTGCTTTTACCCGCGTCGATCAAAAATTATTGCCAAAAGAATGGATTAACTATCACTGAAATTTCCGATGAGACGGGTATTGTAGAAAAACCGGAAGAAGCATATTCTTTGCCGCCAATGCCTGTTTTCCCCATAACATCAGTTAAAGATTTTTCTTACGCGCTGCTTACCTATTTAGGATTGAATGCCGAAAAGGATGTTGATATTCAACTATTTGACACCGTGAAAGACGGCTTTAATTTGTCAATAAAAGCCGATGTGCTGGTAAAAAATGAAGATAAAAAATATATTATATATTCGCATGTTCTTTCTCACCAATTTACTAACGCGCTAAAACGAGCCGGTAATGAACTTATTTTCGTTAAAAATAGTAATTCTCCCAAAAATAATATGGAAAATATTTTGCGCGGCATGAATATTCCTTTCACTTCTGATAATTTCACATTTTCCGGACTCAGTAAAAGTCAGACGCCTTATACTTTGAAATTTAGCGGCACTAAAATTAAAACTAATCAGGATTTGTATGTTGTCGATTTCGACATTGATCAGGAATTACGCGGTTTACTGCAGGAAGTATGGTCTGTTAATATAGCCAGATATTGATATTTTGTAAAGTTACTTAAAAAATACGCAAAAGAAGCTGCGGAGCCTTCTCAAAAATATTATCCTCAGGTTCAGGTCTTTTCTTTTATCAGTGCCGGTTATGTGTAAATAATTGAAGTTCTCCCAAGGCAAGCCACGGAGAATCTTCGATTCTGAGGGGAAATCATAATTATATGTTCGCTTGCATACCTTGCAGCAAGCGAAGGTGAAAGTTTGCTTATGAATTCTATTTCATAAATTATAGGATATTTTTATGGTTAAAGCCATTGCCCTCTTCTCGGGGGGATTAGACAGCATGCTGGCGGCCAAGGTAGTCAGTATGCTAAATATTGACGTTGTCTGCCTGACATTCACAACGCCGTTTTTTAACGCTCAAAAAGCCCGCGCAGCTGCAAGGCAGATAAATCTGCCTCTTGTTGTTCTGGATATTACTGCTGAGCATATGAAGATGCTTAAATCTCCCCGCTACGGCTATGGTAAAAATATGAATCCGTGTATAGATTGCCATACGTTAATGCTGCAAATTGCCGGCAGAAAGATGGAAGAAACCGGAAGCGACTTCATTATTACCGGAGAAGTTCTTGGCCAACGTCCCATGTCTCAAAACAAACAATCTCTTTATATCGTCGCTAAAAATTCCGGATACCGCGATTATATTCTAAGGCCTTTAAGCGCTTTGTTGCTTGATCCGACAAAAGCGGAAAGAGAAAATTTGATTGACCGCTCCCAATTGCTTTCTATTGAGGGACGCGGCCGCAAACGTCAAATAAATCTGGCCGCTGATTTCGGCATAGTTAATTATGCGCCGCCCGCGGGGGGATGTCTCCTTACCGATCCATTATTTTCACACCGCTTGCGCGATTTATTTTCGCATGAGGCTGACCGAAATCTTCGCGATATCGAACTGCTTAAATATGGACGTCATTTCCGTGTTGCTGATAACTGCAAAATCATCGTCGGAAGGAACCATGCTGATAATGAAGCGATAACGAAGCTTGCCACATCTGATGATTTAATTTTGAATATGACCGATTTCCCCGGCCCGATTGTTTTAGTGCCTTACGGTAATAGAACTGATCATCAAATTGCGTCCGCATTGTGTGTTCGTTACAGCGATGCGCCCGATGATCTGGAAGCGGAAGTGATGTGCCTGTACAATAATGCATCTGAATCAATCATGGCTACTGCAGCGGCAAAGGAAGATTGTGCGAGATGGATGATTTAACCGGGGAATATAGCGTTATTGAACTAAATGTTCGGGACGTAAAAGATCATCAACAATTTTTACAGGATTAAAGACAACAAGCGGCATTTTTACAAAAACAGTATTCCAGTTTGCCATGCCGCCATTCCAGAGACCGGGCGCTTCCAGCGCTTTTATCCTGCGCCCCTTTTCAGTTTTTTCAGTAATTAAATACGCGTCATTATTTACATAATCAGACAAATCAAACTTTTTCCCCTTATAATTTTTTATACCGCATACCATATCCACCGGATTAAAATATTGAGCTTTTGACCAGATGATTAACTGATCTTTGTCACTTTTATCAATATGACTGCCTTCTACAATTTGCAAAGTTTGAATGCCGTCTTTTTCTTCCGCCCAGAAAGGTCCTCCTCCCGGTTCCCCTTCGTTTCGCACCATTGCGCAAACGCGCAGAGGACGATTCAACACGGACACCAGAAATTGAATTTTATCTTTTCGAGATTGCCGCGTGAAATTCCACGGGAAAATAATATTCAGCTTTTTTGAACAGAAAATTATAATTTTGTCCATTTGAGAAACACTAATTCTCGCGCTTTCCAACTCAACAATATTGGCAAATATTTCTCCCTGCAAATGCATGGTCAAACCGCCCAGCATTTTTTTATAAGGAATAATTTTTTCTAAAAGCGGTTCCGGCGCGATGTTATCAATGTTTTTTATAAAAATAAAATCGGCATCAAGATTTTGTAAATTTGCAAGCAAAGACCCGTGACCGCCCGGCCGGAAAATAAGGTTGCCTGCGGTATCCCGCAGTGGCATATTCCTTTCATCAACGGCCAGTGTTTTCGTAGCGGATGATTGCACCGAAAAGGATATTTTATATTTTATTCCGAAAAGATTCTCATATTTGGATTTAACATTTTTTATTTTTTCAGCAATATTCTTTTTATGTTCCTGGGAAATTGTGAAATGAAGATGACATACATCGTCTGCGCCGCGAATATAAAAAGCTGCCTCAAACAGATGTTCTTCCAAAGCGGTACGCACGTCTTCAGCATGATAAAAATGAAAAGGAATTAACGCTTTAGGCAGCCATCCGAAATTCAATCCTTTAGCCGACAAAATATAATCCAGCAAATTCACGATATTTTTTTTATCAATGAATTCAGAAACACTTTTACCTTGATTAATCAGTGCGTAAAAAGGATACTTTTTAAAATTATTTAAAAATGATTGATTGAGCGCCGGAGAGTCAAATCCTCCCGTCTCCCTCGCGGAAAACCATTGGGTGAACATCCGGCTGGCCGCGCCGGACGCGGGAACAAATTTCATCAATTTATATTTTCCCGATTCTTTTTCATAAAAAGAAATCAGTTCCTTTTTTTGCGCTGCCGTAAATGATAAAATGCCATCGCCTACTGTGCAAGACCTGTTTAATTTCAAGAAAGAAGAACCATGCCTGTACATACCCAGTTGCTTTTCCACGGCGTATAAATTTAAACCCAGGCGCTCTATTTGTTTAATATCTTTCGGGGAAAACAATAAATTGTTTTTATTTTTAATTATTTTCTTCATATCATTTAAAATAACATCAACTAAAAACATTGGCAAGAAGAAACAGCAACGGCCATTTATTACACTGGTAATTATTAAATTTGATTTCGTAAAGATTTGACAAACACTCCGTCTGCGGGTAAACTTCCTCAATGTGAGTAAAAATAATTTATGGAAGAGGAACGGCTTGAATCCCTTATATCAATTATTAAGAGTAAGTTTAATCGTTACCATAATAACTGCCGGCGCAATGAACGTCGAAGCGCAAATAGGATCGCGCCAGTCATTTGGACAATCACTTATCCAGGCGATTAAAATCAGCGGACCTTTGACTTTTTGCAATGAACCGGTGCCCCTGAACGAAACGGATGTCAAAGAAAGACTGGAAAGAGAATTACTTGCATCTCTTGAAAACAGCGGCGAGGTTATTTTATGGCTTAAACGCGCCAACCGTTACTTTCCTCATATAGAAAAAGCCTTGAAGGATAATGCACTGCCCGATGATCTGAAATATGTCGTCATTGCCGAAAGCTCTTTAAAACCGCTGGCAACATCGAACAGAGGCGCGGTGGGATTCTGGCAATTTATTGAAAATACCGGAAATAAATACGGCATGAAAATAAATAATGACGTTGACGAACGCCGCAATTTTTTTATTTCCACAGATGCGGCAATAAGTTACTTCAAAGACCTCCACACAATCTTCGGCTCATGGACTCTGGCAGCTGCCGCTTACAATATGGGAGAGGAAGGCCTTAAAACAGAAATGCTGATGCAGAAGGAAAATAACTATTACCGGCTTTATCTGAATCAGGAAACGCAAAGATATGTTTTTAGAATTCTTGCCGCTAAAATGATTTTATCCAATCCGGAAAAATATGGATTTTCTTTAACCGAAGATGAGCTGTATAAACCTTTTCAGTTTGACCATATAGAAATAACCATCAATCAGCCAGTTCCATTGTATATAATTGCCCAGGCGGCAAATACCTATTTCAAAGTCATCAAGGATCTCAATCCTGATATAAAAAACTATTATTTATCTGCAGGTAAACATGACCTTTTGATTCCCAGAGGAACAGCACAGGGATTTCAGGAAAAATATGAAATGCTTCTAAACCATTGGCTTGAGTTGAAAGAGAAATCCATTTATACAATCGAGCAGGGAGATAATTTATCAATTATCGCTAAACGTTTTAATGTTTCGATTAAAGCGATAATGATCTGGAATGACTTAAGCAATGCCAAAGACGTGTCTCCCGGAGATAAACTCATTATTTTCACCGACACAGATTTATTTGACTCGTCCGGAAAACAATAAGACAAAAAGAAGAACTGGATGCCGGTATACGACGGTATGACGATTGTTGAGATATGGCGCTACCAAAAAATCTTAATTTCTTGACAAATGTTCTTTTCTGATTTAATCGCTACTACTCATGTATAAACCATCTTAATGAAAGACAGCTTCAAGATGAAGAATTTATGAAAATTACGGAAAAAATCAACAAACTAAAGAAAGAAAAAAATGCCGTCATTCTGGCGCATAATTATCAACTGCCGGAAATTCAGGACATTGCAGATTTTGTGGGTGATTCATTAGGATTAAGCATTGAAGCGGCGCGAACAGATGCCGAGGTAATTGTTTTCTGCGGCGTACATTTTATGGCAGAAACAGCCAAAATACTGTCTCCCCAAAAAATGGTATTGCTTCCGGATAAAAATGCCGGTTGCCCGATGGCGGATATGATTGATCCCGAAGGTTTAAAAGCTCTTCAGGCAAAGCATCCTGAGGCTGTAACCATGTGCTATGTAAACACTTCGGCGGCTGTAAAAGCCCGGTGCGATTACTGCTGCACTTCGGCTAACGCCGTGAAGATGGCGCAGAAAATCCTGCTCAATCATCAGGAAATAATTTTTGTTCCCGACAAATACCTTTCGCAGTATGTTTCCGCGCAACTTGAGCATGATTTTATCACATGGAATGGATACTGCCCGATACATGCTGAAATCTTACCGGAAAATATCATGCGGGAAAAAAGTCTGCATCCCGATGCCAAAGTCATTGTGCATCCGGAATGCAAACCGATAATAACCGATTTCGCCGATATTGTCGCTTCGACTGAAGGAATGAGCAAATATATTCAGAACGCCACAGAGAGGGAATTCATTATCGGTACCGAAATCGGCATCATTCACAGATTAAAAAAAGAAAATCCGGATAAGATTTTTTATCCGGCAACCCAAACGGCTTTTTGTCCCAACATGAAACGAATTAATCTTGAAAAAGTTCTTCAGTCACTCGAGAATTTATCTTATGAAATAACGCTGCCGCCGGATATTATGGAGATGGCCAGACTTTCCATAGAAAGAATGCTGCAAACAAGTTAAATCGGCACAGAATCGTCTGTCTCCAAAAAACAATTTACAGGAAGGAAATTAACAAATGAAAAAAAAAGTTATCGCTTCTACTGAATTTCCCGTTTCCGGACCCTATTCTGCCGCTGTGGAAGCAAACGACTTTATTTTCATTTCCGGTCAACTGCCAATTGATCCGGCTACCGGCGAAATCATCAACGATATTAAAACAGCCACCAGACAAGTTCTTATAAACATACAAGCTATACTGAAAAAAACTGATCTGAATATGTCTGATATTGTCAAAACAACCATCTTTTTAAAAAACATAACGGATTTTCCCGTCGTTAATGAAATATATGCCGGTTTTTTCCCTGAAGAACCTCCGGCACGTTCAACAATCGAAGCCAGTGTATTACCCAAAGGCGCCCTGATAGAAATCGAAGCTGTTGCACTAAGAAAATAAATCTTTTCTTTGCAAAGGTTGAAAGACTATGACAACAAACCCGGAATCAGGGAACAAATCCGGTAATAAGAAAAAAATTCAACATGACGATTTATCCCATCTTGCCCAAGACATTATAGCAAACGCCGGAGTCGGAATATACATCGTACAGCACGGCAAATTTGTCTATGTTAGCGATTTATATCAGAAGTTTACCGGCTACATGGACACGGAGCTTCTCAGCACACATTCCCTCAAAAACATTCATCCCGATGATAGAGAAAATGTCAGAATGCAGGCGATAAAATGTTTGAAGAAGGAAAGCTTTGAGCCTTATGAATACAGGTTCGTTCACAAGAATAACGATGTAAGATGGATTCTGGAAACGGTAACGCCCATTTCCTGTAACGGGGAAAGGGCTGTACTTGGAAGTTTTATGGATATTACCGAGCGCAAACGGATGGAGGAAGCGCTGCGTCAGAGCGAGAAGAAATACCGCTCTATAATGGAAAATGCCACCGACATGATTTATATGACGGACGCCATAGGATGCTTTACCTTTTTCAATCCCACCGCCGTGAAATTAACCGGCTATAAGGAGATTGATCTTATCGGCAAGCACTTCAGCGAACTCATCGCTCCTGACGGCCGCGCTGAGGCAGTGCGGTTTTACAGCATACAGTTTGTCAAGAAAACTCCCGATACCTACTATGAGGGCCCCCTGCTCACCAGAGATAAAAGAGTGATCTGGGTGGGTCAGCATGTCCAACTCATTATCGATGACCGTCAGATAGTCGGTTTTCGCGCCATCGCCAGGGACATTACCGAGCGCAAGCGCATGGAAGAAGCGCTGCGCCAGAGCGAGGAAAAATATAGAAGCATTCTTGAAAACATTCAGGAGGGCTATTTTGAGGTTGATCTTGCCGGCAACTTTACATTCGTTAATGACTCCATGAGCCGGATCACAGGTTGCTCTAGAGAGGAATTAGCCGGCACAAATTACAGGCAATTCTCAGATGAAGAAAATTCAAAAATAGTTTTTCAGGCGTTTAACAGGGTTTTCAAAACCGGAGAGCCCTCTGGAGGATTCGACTGGTTGATGATAAGAAAGGATGGCTCCAAAAGATATATTGAAGCGTCTGCATCGTTACAAAAAGATTCATCGGATAAACCCATTGGTTTTAAAGGAGTTATACGCGACATCACCGAACGCAAACGGATGGAGCAAGAGCTCAGTCATATGGCAACCCACGATGCCCTGACCGGATTGCCTAACCGTTTAATGTTTAGCCAGTTGTTGAACCACGCGATTCTATCTTCGCAGCGTAATAAAAAGCAGTTAGCAGTTTTATTTGTTGATCTTGACCGTTTCAAGATTATCAACGACTCTCTGGGGCACGAAGCAGGAGATCAACTCCTGCAGGAAATTGCAAGACGGTTTCGACAATCTTTACGTTCAGTTGATGTTATCGCCCGTCTGGGAGGTGATGAATTCATCATATTTATCGAAGATTTTAACGAATTGAATCAAGTAGCAACCCTGGCACAGAAGATTCTTGCCGCAGCTATTAAACCGATAGTTCTCATGGGTGAAGAATGCCGCGTAACCGCCAGTCTTGGCATCAGTATATATCCCGCAAATGGGGAAGACGAACAAACGCTGATAAAGAACGCGGATGTAGCCATGTATTTTGCTAAAGAAGAAGGTAAGAACAACTATCAGTTCTACTCTGATAATATTCACTCAACGGCAAATGAACGTCTGTCGATCGAAACAAATTTGCGTCTGGCGTTGGAACGAAAAGAATTTTCTTTGAAATATCAGGCCCGGCTGGATTTCGAAACAGGAACGATTACGGGTGTTGAAGCCCTGCTGCGCTGGGATAACCCTTATCTTGGTTGTGTAACTCCCACACAATTTATTCCTGTAGCCGAAGAAACAGGGCTTATCGTGCCCATCGGCAGATGGGTGATGAAAACAGCCTGCGCCCAAAATGTAGCCTGGCAAAACCAGAGTCTGCCCCCTGTCTGCATGGCGGTAAATTTATCGCTTTGTCAATTGATGGATGATAATTTGTTAGAAGATATCAAAGTCATATTGAAGGAATCCGGCATGGCGCCAAATCTTCTGGAACTGGAAATAACCGAAAGCATGGTAATGAACAATCCCACGCGCCTGATTGCGGTGTTGACCAAAATTAAGGAATTGGGCCTTCGGCTGGCCATTGATGACTTCGGAACAGGTTATTCTTCTCTTGCTCAGATAAAACACTTCCCCATTGACACACTCAAAGTGGACAGATCATTCATTCGCAATCTCACGCAAGATTCCGATGACAAGGCAATTACCGAAGCGATCATTACCATGGGCAAGACTCTGAGTCTTACAGTTGTAGCCGAAGGCGTGGAAACTAAAGAACAGGAGGATTTCCTGCGGGAACATATTTGTGATGAGATGCAGGGTTTTTATTTCAGTAAGCCTATCGGGCCTGATCATTTTGCCGATCTGCTGCGTAAGCACAAACCTTCTTTTCATAATAATTTAAATATGAAGAGGCAAAAATATTATTAATCGGGTTATGCAAATAGGACTTTCGAATCAAACAGCTTCGCTCTCTTCGACAAGCGAGGCTTTTTGCCCGCTTACGAATTCCTCTTCAACTCTGAACAAGTTTTTTATTTAATAAATCCAGTGATTCATGAGCTATTTTTGATAACGCAGTATCGCCATGCGACAGTTTGTTTAAATAATCCCTGGATTTTGATCCCCCTATTCTGCCTAAACTCGATAAACAGGCCGATATAATTTCCAATTGTTCCTTGCCGGGTTCTGTTTTAATAAATTTCAGAAGAACATTTTTCCCCTTCAATAAATCTGATGCTATGCCGATAATCTCATCCTCCAGATGTTCTTTATCAGGATAATCCGTGAATTTCCCCATTGCCTTTAACAGACCGGCGATAAATCCCGCCTCATGAATGGTCATATCCTTTATCTTTTCCAGTTTTGCTTTGATCAGCAGGATAAGTTTATTGACCGATTCTTCCGAAAGAGATAGTTCACGTTCAATTATGTTTGCCGCATGAATACGAACCTTTTCATCCTCGTCACCCAGAGCTCCCATCGCTGAGGCCTCGGCATCATGTTTGTTTAATTTAACCATCACACCAAGAGCCTTGTTTCTAATGCTTGAGTTTGGATGTTTAATATATCGTTTAATCAAACCGATATCATCAGTTTGACCGACATTTATGATTACAAGCAAAGCAACATTTAACATAGATATGGATTGATTCTGATCAGTAAGTATTTTTATGGACCACTGCCTGGCCAAATCGCCTTTTTTAGACAGTAGTTCTATCACGCTTTTCAAAACATTCGGATCCTTGCACTTATCAAATATAACACCGGCTATTTTGATGCACATGGATGTCATTTGCATCAAAATTTCATTGATCTTGTTTCGCTCTTCAGGCTCGGCATTCATGTACTTATGAGCAAATATTTCATCAGAACCTTCAAAGACGGAATCCGGTAAATTTAGAAACCTTTTAACAGATCCCGAATCAAATCCTTCCTGCAATAAAAATCCGCATATGACTTTCACAATCTGACCAATCGCGCCCCACTCTCCAATCCTGATGAGCTCCGGCATCACCCTTCTGAATACAACGACAAGAGATTCCATTTCTTCAAAAGACGAAGTATTCGAAGCCTTTTCTATATACGAATCTATTTTCGATATAACATCACCGGCCAGCTCTACGCTTTGTATATTAAATCGAATTTCTTCCGGAAGCATTTCGAACTTAATGATCTGGTGATCATATAATTCTTTGAACAGGTCTTCAGTATCCGACAGATTTTCCGCAACGATCTGCTTTGCGGCTATATCGAGCACTTTTGCCAGATAAACACATTTTTCCCGATATTTGGGATTATCTTTATCCGATTGCATTTCCGTTTTGCTTTGTTTGTAAACATCAAAAACAGCCCGTGTAACAGGCACCATCTCATTTGCCGACAGTGAACCTACGATGATTTCTTCCAGTTCGTCGGTTTGAGTTGATTCCGCAAGATGGCTCGCAATGACATCGCAGTTGATCAGCAGGTCGCGTAACAGCTCATTATTATTAAGAGGCCGGATGATGTCCGCCACAATTTCCTTTCTTATTTGTTTGATTTTATCAATGGAAGCATTCCGAAACATCGGCAGCACTTTCAGGTCTTTGGCTAACCTGCGCAATATGATTGACACACGCCAGGGAAGCTTCGCGTGAAGCACTATATCGGTTTTGAAAATCGTGGTTACTTCGGTTATATTTAAGTTAACAAGAGCTTTGGTCAGATACTCGCCAAGCGACAAGCTATCGGCATTCTCCGCGATAGGCTCACTCATGACATCAATGAATGATTCAAAATGTTCAGACGTGATATTTTTTTTTATGACAAAGCTGTTGAGACTTTTGCGCTCAAAATAATCCTTGAGCTTCGGAACGAATAAATCCAGAGTATTTTCTTTCGTTAATTTTCTTATATTGAATGGTTCATCCAAAATTCCACTGATATGGATATCAACCGTTTCACCTAATTCATGACAGGTAAGCATAATTTCTGAAGAATTGCCCAAAGCGTTTATAAATGAACCGTAAAGCCCTTTTTTGACATCAAGGGAAACAGGATGGCTGGAATCATAATAACCACTTCGTGAAATGGCTTTGGTAAGATCAATAACAAACTCGCAGGCGGTTTTGGCTTTAACGAATTCTTCCTGAGTTAATTCTTTCTTATCAGCTGTCTTATAACTGTCGTCAGTAATTGTTTTCATATGTCAGTCCTATACTTTCGATATTTCTGATAAGATTTTAATACTATGAAAATGGAATACTTTACTTAAAGACAGTGATGTATCACTTAAAACATGAACAATTCCTGCTTTAATGAATTGTCATATTTTCATGCACTTTTTGTTGAAATAATTTAAAACTTATTGAATATTTTAGAAAATTATATCATACCTTCGAATAAATACAAACAAATTTTGTAACGACGGCAAGATTGCCGATTCCATGAGTTGACAAAGGTCGGGAAGAAGTTATAATACAAATTACTTGAGTTCGGATTTCAAGGATAAATAATATGAATGGAAAAATGTTTTGTTTACGCAATGGCGTAAAGATTAATATATCTTTGCTTATACTTTCTTTAATTTTCATGCTGAGCTCATGCGCTACCGCGCCTGTGCCTGTAGCTGTCAAACCGGCTAAAATAGCAGTCGTGCTCGGAGGAGGCGGGTCCAAGGGATTCGCGCATATTGGCGTGCTCAAGGTGCTGGAAGCGCAGAAGATTCCCATACACATGGTGGTGGGAACAAGCGCCGGCAGTCTGGTCGGCAGCTTATACGCGTCAGGCAAGACAGCCTTTGAATTGCAGGGAATAGCCTTGAAGATGGATAAGGATAATGTCATTGACTATGATTGGAAAATCTGGAGCGGCGGACTTATCAAGGGAGACAAGCTTGAAAATTTCATCAATGCCAATGTAAATTACACCCCTATAGAAAAGCTCAAAATCCCTTTCTATGCCGTGGCTACCAATATCGCTACCGGTGAAGAAACGGTCTTTGCCAAAGGCAATACAGGCATAGCAGTACGTGCCAGCTGCTCCGTTCCAGCTGTTTTTCATCCCGTGAAAATCGGCAATAATACCTACGTGGACGGCGGCCTGGTGAGTCCGGTTCCCGTTGACGTGGCGCGTCGCAATGGAGCGGACATCGTTATCGCCGTGGATATCTCAGGCGGTCTCAAAAATGAAGTTCCCGACGGAATAATGGATACCATGAAAAAATCGGTAGCTATAATGTATTCTAAAATCTCTGAATATCAAATAAAGAATGCGGATGTAGTGATCCGTCCCGACATGACGGGGATCGGGTCTACCGATATGGATAAGTTTAACGAGGCCATTTTTGAGGGTGAAAAGGCGGCAACCCTAAAGATACCTGAACTGCAGAAACTTATTGCCAGGTTAAAACAGGAAGGCCGGCTTTGATATAATCTCCTTCCCCGGAACCGGAATTGTTATGATCACTATTGGAGGAAGAGCCCACAACATCGAAGAGATCATCGCTGTGAGCAAATACGGCTACCCTACCCTGGAAATTTCTCTTGATGATCCTGCCATAGTTTCCGGATGGATTCCTCAACTTCTGGAAATAAAAAACACCTACGGAACCTCGTTTCTTGCACATTACCCCAATGAGGACAATCCTGTTGATGTAAAAATACTCCGGGATAAATTTCTTCCCCGCATTAAAGCGTTGATGGAAATTTCGCGGCGGCTGGATATCAACAAAGCAACCATTCATTTCTGGCTTGATAAAAGAAGGGCTCCGGAAGATCTCATCCTCGGAAAGATTGAACTGCTATCCCGCATAGTGGATTATGGCGCTGATTTTGGGATTACCGTATGCATTGAAAACTTAACTGAACGCTCGGATAGTTTCGCGCCGGTATTTGAAGTTATCTCCGGACTTAGAATGACACTGGATATCGGACACGCCCAGCTTCTGGCCAGACAGAACACTTCTTTTGGTTTTATAGAAGATTGTTTTCCTAAAATTGCTCACATGCACGTTCACGACAATAACGGCGGGACGAGTGTTAAAGATGATCTTCATCTCCCCCTTGGAGAAGGCTCTGTGGATTATAAGGCGATTATCAAAGCTCTGGTCATCAAGGGTTATGATTCAACCATTACAATGGAAGTAAAGCCCAACGACATAGCCAAAACAAAACAAACGCTCGAAGATTGCATCCGCAAAGCACAGAACTCTGAAGGAACTTGACCGCTTGCTTTTGTCTAATTTCCTGATTCGCATGATTTGAGTGTATATTCTTTTCCATTGCGATATAGAAAACAAGGCAACAAAATGTATATAAAATACACCCCGTCGCATCCTCCTTGCCGTCTCAATATCATCTTTAATTTATAATTTGTATAATTATAATATTTAATTTATCGTTTTATTGACAATCAATGCGACGCACGGCAATCGTTATAAGTCTGCGACATTTTGTTGTATTCTTCGATCATTGATCCCACGACGGACGATTTGGCCTTCTCATCTTCCAAAGTTCTATTATACCAGCGGCTCTTTTCATTAAGAGCTCTAATCCTTTCATTTAGTTTCTCGATTTTCTGATTATCGTCATAGGCATATTTTCGATCTGTCTCGATAGATTCCTTCTCTGCGTCGATTTCATGCTTCAACCGGTTAAGCTGATCTCTCAGGGTTTCTATCTCCGCCTTTTTAAGGTCTATATCAGTAAGAAGGCTTTTCGAGGGAACAACACACGTATGCTCTGAAACAAGCGGCGACTGAAGGCCGAATATCTGCACAGTTATATACGTTTCCGCGCCGTTCATTTTTCCCTTTAATACGGCGGCGCCAATATCTTCAACTTCAGCGGAAAGAATATTTCTCCTGTGACCCGGACTCTGCATCCAGTTATCAATTATTTTCTGGTTTGTATAAAAATCACCGCTTCCGATATTTTCCGCTATAATCTTATACCGGTAACCAACGCTCTGAGCTATATCTGAAGCCTGTTGGCCTGTGGGAGAGACATGGGCAAAATATTGTTTTTCCAGCATATCGTTCGCTCTTGATTCGGCTATTGCGTTCAGAAGTTGGTTCTCTTTCAAAGGGGGAAGGCCGCTAATGGCTCGGGCATTATTGGTTAAAGTTATAATGGCGTCTTTGGTAAGGACCTCACGCGAAACAGAGGGTATGATAGAGTTTTCAAGGTTTTCAGCCCTCTGAACAACAAAATAACCAACGTGATTTTCTGATTTGAAAAAGTCAAAGAGTTGCGGCATATTTACGGAAATGACTATAAAAAAAATAAGAATAAGAATAATCATGATTATTCTGTATTTTTTCCAGAAATCAGATTCTGAGATTTTAGCCATTAATGGAAATTTCCTTTTTATCCGTAAGTATATGAATAACGGTTTTGTAAGTCAATGCGATATTGAAGTTCTCTTTGAGCAGGCCGCGGAGACTCTTCGATTCTCAGGGAATTATATATTTAAGGAACAGCTTGCCAAACCCTTAAGCATGCTATGGCGTTAGCTCGCTTACGAATTCATTGTCTGTTAAATCAGATATTGCCTGCACGAATTCAACTTCGCGCGGAACTTTATAACTGGAAAGGTATATTTTGCAGTAGTGTATTATTTCTTTCTCGTCGGCACTATGTCCCTCTTTCAGGACAATATGCGCTCTTACTATTTCACCGCGCATCAAATCTTTTTTACCCGACACGCGTGAAACTTGCACCGCCGGGTGCATATTCAGCACGGTTTCCACTTCGCGGGGATATACATTGAATCCGCTGGTGATGATCATTCTTTTCTTGAGTCCGGTAAGGAAAATATAATTTTCCTCATCCATTCTGCCCAAATCTCCGGTATGGAGCCAGCCATTTTTAATAACGGCGGCTGTGGCCGTTTCATTTTTATAATATCCCTTCATGACGTTGTCGCCTTTCACTATCAATTCACCGATTTCATTCCGGGGAAGTTCGCGGCCATTGTCATCAACAATTTTTATGTCAATTCCTGTTAGCGGCGTGCCGATAGATCCGGGTTTTGCTACACATTCGATCCTGTTAAAAGAACAGGCGGGGGATGCTTCCGTCAGTCCGTAGCCTTCCAGAATGCGTGCGCCAAACTTTTGCTCAAAAACAGGTATAAAATCCGGAGGCATGGCTGAACCGCCTGTAACGCAAAGTTTCAAGGAACTTAAGTCATATTTTGCTGTCTTTTCATAAAAGATCATTCCGACGTAGAGACGGGGAACGGCGCAGATATAAGTTATTTTTTCTCTTTCTATGGTGGAGAAAAGACTATCCATGGTTAATCGATCCATCATGACTGTGGAACAGCCCGCCTGAACGACGTTAAGCATATTCACGGTGGCTCCGAAAGAGTGAAAAAGGGGAATCAGACAAAGACCGATATCGTCCGGCGTTCTTCGAAATATAGGCTGGATCATATCAAGCTGTGAGCACAAATTGTGATGAGTAAGTACCGCGCCCATGGATTTGCCGGTTAATCCGGCCGTATATATCAATTCGGCGGGATCTTCCGGATTAATTTCCACCGGAGATGAATCATCGTAATCAGTTCCGGCAAGCAATTCTCCGTTCTCGTTTAATGAATCTATTGAAATGATCTTATGACAGGACAAAAGTTTATCTTTGGCATCATTATACTTCTTCATCAGAGAAGTCTGGGTTATTAAAACCTTAGAATCAGAATCGTTCAGCAGATAAATCAGTTCAAATGGAGTAGAAGATGTATTAAGAAGAACGACCGCGGCTCCGGTTTTGAGCGCGCCAAAATAGCTATAAACAAATTCCGGAATGTTGGGAAGCATAAGGGCCACTTTATCTCCCTTACCGACACCTGCCCGTTTTATTAAACCGGAAATATTATTTACTGCCTGATTTAACTGCCTGTAGGTAATATATTGCTTTTCACTGATAAAGGCGGTGCGCTCAGAATGCTTTTTAACAGCATCTTCCAATAATTGTATTAGATTAATGGCCGTAACAACCTCCCCTCAATTTAGTCATTACGCATTATATTATAATACTTAAATTTATAACTCAACACAAATTATGTTTTTAATAAAACCATTGGGCATCATATTTCAGGCCGTAATAAAGCCATGGTTTATAAGGACCAGTTCACCGAATTCGTTTTGCGAATAGATCAGATAAGGTTTTCTGTCGGGTAAATTGAATACAAATGAAGCAGTATTATATTTGACCGCAAATCTTATTTTATTCAGTCTGTGACATTCAGTATATCCCGATCCGCGAAAATATATTCTTTTTGGATTTCACTTAAAATATTTCCCGGTCAGTCCATCCTGGCGAATCTTTTTCTGATTTATCAGTATTACGCCTGTATAGATATAATTGCTCTGGGCACTCTGACCGGCGAATAAAATAATTTATTTTTAAAATGATTCATCTATCAAACAAATTACCGGTATAAATCCTCTACGACTTATCACCGACGTTGATCCTGACCCGCGTCCAGAACCAGAGTGTACCAATCAGGCCTATAATTCCGCCGATCAGAAACGTCGATTCGGGGCCGATCTTACGCCAGAGAAAATAGGATATTAAAGGGGCCGGACAAAATGCGAACGAGCGCAAGCCCCAATAAAGCCCTATGGAGCGGGCGCGTGTCTCTTTGTGAAAACCGCTTGAAATGAGAGCTTTACGCGCCGGTTCGCCCAGTTCCCTGAGTCCATTTAGTATAAAAACAATCACGAGAGCGGCCATTACCGGTATGCCGAGCCCTGGGAGATAGCGCGGCAGCAACACAAGATTTAGAGGAAACAGGGCGAAGAGCGCAAAGGTGATCCCGATAAAGGGCCTGGGACTTTTTGCTCTGTCAACAAGTTTACCAATAGGGATATAGGTGATAAGTGCGGTGAGGCTGGTAACAGCAAGCAAAATACCTGCCTCCGCCTTGCTGCGCAGCAAAACGCCCACGACATAGAGCACAGCAAAATCGCGTACAAACCAGTCGCCCCAGCGCAGGATAATTTCAGCAGTAAGCAGTCTGCGCAAATCCTGCGGAATGTCACGGAGCAGCTGCCTGAAAGGAATTTTTACAGGGTCAATTGTCGGCTTCAGTTTATTAAGCAAACGAAACTGAATTAAACTTGTAATAAAAACCAGGCCGAACGCCAAAATCAGGTTCAGCCAGTAACCGATCGTCATCACTAGCCCGCCAATGAGCGGGCCAAGGACTTTGGGCATGCGCTTCTGTATGCTCTGCACCGAAAATGCGATATTGCGCCGATCCCGCGCCACTTCATTGCCTACGACCTCAAATGTTGCCGGAACTGAAAGCGGTTCCCAGTTGGTGATGAACAAAGCGCCTACAATAATGAGCCAGGGTTGATGCGCTGCAAGCAAAATTGAAAACCCCAGAACCATGGGCAGCGCCGAAACCAGCATAGCGCTGCGAGCGCCAAGGCGATGGGCAACCTGTCCGCCGATAATATAACCAAAGCCCTCCATGAGGTTGACAAACACGGCAAATATACCCATGTATTTGGCGGCTGTAAGCACGCCGCCTGTTGTATCCTTAAGATGGAGAGAAAGAAAGTTGCGCCAGATTTCTTCGGAGAGCCCCATGCCCGCGGTGACAACCAGAACCGCCATCATGGCCCGGTTTATCCCCAGCCACTCTGCCGTTGATCGGACAAAGGATGATTTCGGATTTTGATTTTCTTCAGACATAATCTCTCAAATAGTTTGAACTCCCTATTATTTATTACTCAGAGTAATAATGGAGCGAACTTAGGAAGCCAGCGCGGATTCTGTTTTCAAAGGCTGCTGCCTGCTGAAGTGTTGCCCATTTCTTCCATGGCCGCAAAGCATCTTCTGCATGGTTGATCATCGCAATATTTTATCCCTAAGGACATAAGAATTTACCGATATGTCCTGTAAAACAGCAATTGGCATCATAATTATGGTTTAATGGAAATTATTACCATAATGTTAAAAAATTAATCAACCGGTATTAACGCATAACATGAACGGGTGGAATTATAGGATTCGGCAATAGCTTGTTTATCCCAAAGGGAAGCGAATATATTTGCTCGCTTACGAATTCAAAACGCATACAATCTTCCTTTTTCCTTGACAGAATCCCTCTGTCCCTCTATCTTAATGTTGAATAATTTCTCATATAGAGAAAAAGATTGGTCAGCCGCACCCCGCAGTGCGGCATGAAGAAAAGAGAGCATGTATATGCGCAATAGAAGTGTAGAAAATCTAACTGTAAATACCTCCGGGGACAATCAACATAGCAGTGGAGCAACCTCGGAAAGCAAGCGCGGATTCCGTTCATCCTGCCAAAAGTTGCTGGTGATTCTGCTGCTTGTTCTGCTGTTGCCTGTTTCCTCCGTAGCCGAAAACTTTTCCTGCCGCCTCCTACCTATGCTTATGGAAAAATTCCTGGCCAACCATTACGCGATGACGAGTATTACCGAAACGATCAAGACGCACACCATCGATCAGATGATTAAAAGTCTCGATGTATCTAAAACGCTCCTCTACGAATCCGATGTCAAAATGCTGAGACAGGTATTGGAAAATGGGTTTACCCGCATACAATCGGGCGACTGTACATCGCTTAAGCAGGTTTATGACATACTCGTCGCACGGGCTCGGGAAAACGAGGCAATTGTCGAAAATATTCTGGGACCTGACTACCGGCTCGACGATTCAGTGGAAATGAACACAGACATAAAGAAACGTCCCTATGTGAAGACGCCGGCGGAAAAGCATGAACTCCTGAGAAAGGTTGTGCAATTCCAGATCGAAAACGCCCTGCTGACAGGCGTCGATTTGGCGGAAGCCAAGAAAGAACAGATTCACCGCTACGAATTGCAGACTATTCGAATAGTCGAGCGAAATCCCGAAAAGCTCATTAAGAACATCGCCGAGTCTTTCGCCTTGTCATTGGATCCACATACCAGCTACCTGTCCCCCGATGAACTTGAGGACATCCGGATTCAGATGCAGCTTTCTCTGGAAGGGATCGGGGCCGTTCTGAGAAGCGACAACGGCTTCACTGTCATCGAGGAGTTAATTCCCGGAGGAAGCGCCGAGAGATCGGGTCTGCTGAATCCAAACGACAAAATCATAGCAGTGGCGCAGGAAGGCGAAAAGCCCGTTGACATCATCGACATGGACCTGCGCGATGCCGTCAGCCTGATCCGCGGCAAGAAAGGCACAAAGGTAACCCTGACAATCCTGCGTCAGGCGGAGCGCACTTTGCGCTTCAACGTCACCATTGTACGCGATAAGATTGACATAAAGGATCAGGAAGCGAAGATTTCCTACGAGATTCGAAAAGCCGGCAATAGACAATACCGCTTCGGTGTAATTGATCTTCCTTCCTTCTATGGCGGTGAGAAGGGAGGCAAATCCAGTTACGAAGATATGAAAAGACTTATCGCTAAAGCCAAACAACAGCATGTCGACGGGATCGTACTTGACCTATCGCGCAATGGCGGCGGGTTGCTCACTGATGCGGTGCGGATTGCCGGACTTTTCATTGGCAATGGCGGAATAGTAGCGACGAGGGACAGCTTTGGTCAGGTAACGATTCTCGCCAATGATTCTGCCCTGCCACAAACGGAAGATAACCAGATCAAGCTGATTAAGTTCCCAGCGGAAGCCCCCAGTGCGATCTATACGGGACCACTCGCAGTGCTCACGAGCCGTCTGAGCGCGTCTGCCAGTGAAATCGTGGCGGGCGCTCTAAAAGACTACCATCGAGCGGTAATCGTTGGAAATGACCATACCTTTGGCAAGGGGTCCGTGCAGGTATTGGCACCTCTGCCTTCGGATCTGGGCGGCATGAAGATCACCACGGCGCTGTACTTTCTGCCCAGCGGCAAATCTACCCAGAAGATCGGTGTAGAAGCGGATGTACAACTGCCAATCTGGTTCATTCTCGAAGATATTGGTGAAACTGCGCTCGATTATCCGCTTCCGGCTCAGGCAATCACGCCTTTTCTTGAAGTGCCGGGAAACGCCGCGCCGCTCTGGAAACCTGTAGACCAGCCCTTGCTCACGAAGCTGGCAGAGAGATCCAGGGCACGGATAGCCAAAGATGTGAAGTTTGCTGAGATTATCAAGAATAACAAAGAGGCCGCTGACAAGAAGGGGATAATCAGACTCTCCGACTTACGCAAGGAGATGGAGAAGGAAAACGGTGGCAAGAAAGAGACACCTGCAGAGATTAAGAAGAAAGCCCGCGACCAGTATGCTCCTTTCATAAACGAAAGTGTAAATGTTTTACTCGATATGGTGATGCCGGGGTCAGTACCGCGCATTTAACCCCAAACCAACATTTGAAAAACTACTTAACATATACAAACGCAACTTACCGATATGTCCGCGGCCAAAAGAGCTATCTCTTATCGAAATGCTTCATGCCTTTTCACAAAGTAAATAAAAAATGAATATTACAGGAAAAGCCCCACAACCTTAAAGCGGTCATGGGGCTTTCTGATTTTCAGTATTCTAAAACCGTGAAGAGACTCACATTGTTGTTACCGCTTTGATGACAGCTTGAACTCTGCGGTTCTTCTGCCGTCCTTCCTCGGTGTTATTGCTGGCAATCGGTCTGGTTAATCCATAACCGACAGAGGACAGGCGGGATGCCTTGACCCCAAAGTGGTTGATAAGGTATAGCCGGACGCTGTTGGCACGGGCCTCAGACAGCTTTTGATTATATTCCGGTGTGTATACATTGTCGGTATGGCCTTCAATCACAGCAGTAGTCTTGGGATACTTCTTCATGAAATCGGCTACCTTCTTGATTTCACTATTATATTTTTCTTTAACAACGGCCTTGTTCGTATCGAATTCCACATTAAGGACAATAGTGACAACACAATTGGGACAATCGTTAATACGACTATCCATATTCAATTCGGGTAAATCACCAGGCCTTTGTGCCTGTGCTGCCGTTGCAACAGCCATCAGCATTATTATTACTGCTAAAATTCCAATTTTTTTCATGAGATTCTCCTTTCATAATGACTTTAAAGTAATTATTTTAAAAAACTTTAACCCCTTCTATGCATTAAGTTTCAATAAATTTTTTACATTAATACTAAAATAAATCATTCATGTCAAAGATATTCTTCATTTTTATTCATTCTCTATATAATTATCTAAAAATATATGCTCGGGATTGTTTATCTTAAGACGAAGGCCTCATAACTTTTGCAATGGTCATGAGGCCCTCGTCTTTTTTTTAAAAAATAATTATTATAATCTTACTTTATCCGCACTGCTTCCATAACTGCAACAACTCTGCGGTTCTTCTGTCGTCCTTCGGCAGTATCATTGCTGGCAACAGGTCTGCTTAATCCGTAGCCGACAGCTGTAAGTCGAGATGCGTCTATACCGAATTTGTTAATCAGATATTGCCGCACACTGTTAGCGCGTTCCTCAGACAACCCCTGGTTGTAGGCCGCGTTGCCGACATTGTCGGTATGACCTTCAATTGTCGCATTTGTATTAGGAAATTCTTTCATGAAATCGGCTACTTTTTTAATGTTGTTATGATATTTTTCCTTGACAATTGCCTTTGCGGTATCGAACTCCACATTAAGCTCTATGATGACCTTCTCCTTCATTGGAGCAGGCGCCTGTTTTGCACAACATTCCGGGAAAAGACGACAGTCACAGTTTTTAATACGACTATCCGTATTCAATTCGGGTAAACCACCAGCCCTTTCGGCCTGTGCTGCCGTTGCAACAGCCATCAGCATTATTATTACCGCTAAAATTCCATTTTTTTTCATAAGATTCTCCTTTCGTCCTGATTTTAAAAAAATTAATTTCTTAAAAACTTTTAATTTTCAATCCATCAGCATCAAGTAAACATTTTATTATAATACTAAAATAAACCTAATGTGTCAAAATAATTAATCTTCCCGGATAGATTAATTACATGCTTTTAAACGCGTTTCAATAATTCTTGATTAAATCGTAAAACTTTGCTTTATCAAAGATGATGTTATTGAAGCTCTCCGGCGGCTTATGGTGGAGAATCTTCGATTCTTAAGGAACCATATATAATTCAGTATTCACTCGCAAACCCGAAAGCTCGCGAAGGGGTTTGCGAACTTACAAATTCACAAACATCATAATAATCGAAGAATCCAATGAAAAATAATACAAAAACTATTGATAAAATATTCAAGCCTTCTTTCTTTTTTCGCAATAGTCATTTCCAGTCTATTATGGCCAGCTCGCATCTGCGTCTGCCCCGGAAGAATGCTATGGCGGAAAACTCCCGTGAAATAATAATCAAAACTTCCACCGGTTCCAGGTTACTATCGTTTCTTTCCAGACATCCCGCATCCAAAGGATTGATTATTCTCTTGCATGGATGGGAAGGATCTTCATCTTCGGCTTATCTTCTGGCGGCTGGAGATTATTTTTACAATATGGGTTTTTCTATCTGCCGTCTGAATCTGCGGGATCACGGAGATTCACACCATCTCAATGAAGGTCTTTTTCATGGCGCTCTGCTGGAAGAAACGTTTGAAGCGGTAAATTATTTATCGCAGCTCTCTGAAAACAAACCCGCATACCTTATAGGCTTCTCTATAGGCGGTAATTTCGCTTTGCGAATTGCAATAATGCATTACCGGATCCCGATAACGAATTTAAAACATGTTTTTGCCATCAGCCCGCCGCTTGATCCTTATAAAACCACTCTGACTATTGATAACGGTTACTCTCTCTACAGGAAATATTTTTTAAAAAAATGGAAACGCTCTTTAATCAAAAAACAGCGGCTTTTCCCCGATAAATATGATTTCAGCAAAATGCTGAAATCCAAAACATGCATTGATCTTACAGAAAAGATTATGCCTTATTTCCCCGATATGCCAAATTATCGCGACTACTTTAAACTATACACGTTGAAAAATGATTCTTTTAAAAATTTAAATATTTCTGTTACAATATTTATCTCTGAAGATGACCCTGTTATTCCATATGAAGGTTATCGCCAGATACAGGAAAATGAATTTCTAAAAATATCGAGGCAAAAGTTTGGAGGGCATTGCGGGTTTATTGAATTTTTCCCGGTAAGATGCTGGTATAATCAAATAATCGCTGAAGTTATAAAATAAATTTCCGGACTATTTACCTTTATGGATTTAACCCTGCTACAGGAAAAAGATATTTTTCTCCGTTTTGTTAAGGATAAATTAGCCACTGTTCCTGTTGATTACAAAGAAAAAAATCTCCAACTTGAAAAGGCCAACCAAAACGGCTCTCAAAACCTTAAAGCCGGGGTAGTTTTATTACTCAATTTTAAAACAAGTCAGGGCAAATCGGAATATGTTTTTCAATTGATTAAACGATCGGAAAGAGTATCTCAATCGGGAGATATCAGTTGCCCCGGAGGAATGCTGCAACCAAGGCTGGATAAAATTTTGAGTTTTTTTCTGAAAACGGGAATAATTCCCGCCATGCGGAGCCTGACTGTCAACCATATCCAACGGGAGGACAAAGAGACAATATCTCTGATCCGCCTGTTTTTATCCACCGCATTGAGAGAAGCATGGGAAGAAGTCGGTTTAAATCCTTTTAATACAATGTTTCTGGGCGCCCTGCCATCTTATTCTCTAACTATATTAGCCAGGACTATTTTCCCCGTTGTTTGTTTAACGCCTAAATCTTTCACATTCAAATTAAGTTCGGAAGTAGAAAAGGTACTCGAAATTCCCATTAGCTTTTTCTTCGATGGCGATAATTACGCGATGCTGGATATTAAAACATCGTTGGGAAAATATGCAGAACCGCTGCAATATCAAATGCCGTGCCTTGTTATTCCCGATGGCCGGAAGGGCGAAGATATTCTTTGGGGCGCGACATTTAATATTATCAGTAATTTTCTACGCATTATTTCCGGCGATAACCTGCCCTCTTTCTCTTCATCCAGAATATTAAATAAAGTTCTGACCCTTAATTATATCTCCGGGAAAGACTGATTTCATGGCAAGCTTAAAGATTAACAAATCAACTATAAAAACTATCATTTTTGATTTTGATGGAACGCTGGCAAAATTAAATATTGATTTTCATCAAATGCGCAAGTCTATACGGAAACTTATTTTATCTTCAGACATTCCAGCCAATAAACTGCATAGCGACCTTATTTTAGAAATGATTAACGAGGCTGCTGCAATTCTAAATCAGAGCTGTGCCGAAAAGGCCAAAATGTTTACCCGGGAGGCTGATGCTATAATCGAAAAAATTGAAATAGAAGCGGCTAATAACGGTGAATTGTTCGGCCAAACCAGAGAATTGTTTGAAACTCTTAAGTCGCGAGAAATCTCCTTCGGGATAATATCCAGAAATTGCGCGAAAGCTGTAAAGACCGTATTCCCCGACATCTTGTCCTATTGTCCGGTAATTGTCTGTCGGGATGACGTAAAAAACGTTAAACCACACCCCCAACATCTTAATACGGCTTTAAATAAACTCGGCGGTTCACCTCGAAACACAATAATGATTGGCGATCACCCACTAGATATAAAGACAGGCCGTAATGCCGGGACATGGACCTGCGGTGTACTCACCGGCCATTGTCAAAAAATTGACTTTATAGGGGCTGGAGCTGATCTGATTTTATCACAAGCCGCGGATATTATACCATTTCTAAAGTAATGTTTCACGATGCCGGAGGAAATTACCGGTTATGAAAGGTTCTATTTATTATGCGCACCCTATTAACAGAGGCGCTTCCGATCAAAGACAATTTTGGGGCTGCTGGAAGAAGGCGACAATGACGCCAACAAAAACAGCGCTTTGATTTAAAATTGGTATTCGATGTAATCAAATCATACTCATCAGCCATTGTCTTTAATTGACAGGCAACATTATTTTACCTATAATAGTGTCAAAAGGTTAGTTTTTCCCATAAACAAAATAATTTATTGAGGCTGTGATGGAACCGGAAATTTTTCTAGAATATCTTGCCGGCTTTAAAAAAGTATATCCGGAAAAATTCGCTTCGGAAGATGAAATTTTCAGCCATATTCGCCGTGGAGATCACATTTTTGTTGCCTCCGGCTGCGGCGAACCTCAATACCTTGTTCAGGCGATGATACGTTATGTGGAATCCAACCCCAAAGCTTTTTTTGATGCAGAAATTATTCATATTTATTCATTAGGCCTTGCTCCGTATACCGAACCCAAGTATAAAGCTAATTTTCGTCATAATTCTTTTTTCATCGGCAATAGCACGCGTGATTCCGTTAATGCGGGAATGGCCGACTACACGCCTATTTCCCTCTCTCAGCTACCTTCTCTGTTATCCAGCGGCGTTGTCCGAATCGATGTAGCGCTGATACAAACATCCCTGCCGGATGAACATCACTATTTGAGCCTTGGTGTCAGTGTGGATGTAGTAAAAGCCGCCACAGAAAAGGCAAATATTGTCATTGCACAGATAAATCCAAACATGCCACGAATTCACGGCGATGGTTTCATTCATATTAAAGATGTTGATTTCATTATCCCTTACGATGAACCGCTTTTATCGGTATCAGGCTCGCAAACAAGCGACGTTATTAAAACCATCGGGAAAAATGTGGCCCGCCTGGTTCAGGATGGCGACACGATTCAAGTTGGCTGGGGCAGTTTGCCAAACGCCATTATGGCCAGTTTGTACGATAAAAAAAATCTGGGGGTGCATACCGAGCTTTTAAGCGACGGCCTGGTTGATTTAATCAAAGCCGGTGTCATCGATAATTCCAGAAAAACCATCGACCACGGAAGAACAGTTGCTTCTTTCAGCATGGGAAACAAATCCACTTATCATTTTCTCGATAACAATCCTTCCATATCATTTCGGACCCTTGACTATACAAATAATCCCTTGATTATGGCTCGAATAGATAATATGGTCGCCATTAACAGTGCGCTGGAAATAGACTTAAGCGGACAAGCGACTTCTGAATCAATAGGAAGTGTCTTTTACAGCGGCATCGGCGGACATCAGGATTTTATGAGAGGGGCGTTATTTTCCAGAAACGGTAAGACTATCCTGGCTCTTAAATCTTCTTCTCTAAATAATACCGTTTCCCGCATTGTTCCCTCTCTCAAAGAACAGGCGGGAGTAACTCTCAATCGTGCTGATATACGTTATGTCGTAACGGAATATGGTATTGTCTACCTGCACGGGAAGAACATCAGAGAAAGAGCCATGGCATTAATTTCCATAGCTCATCCCAAATTCCGGCCGTGGTTGATTGAAGAAGCAAAAAAACGCGGCTTGATTTTTAAAGACCAGGCCTTTATCCCCGGTAAACAGGGTGAATATCCTGCTGATCTGGAAACATACACCACGACCAAGACTGGCTTACAACTTTTTATCCGGCCAGTCAAAATCAGCGATGAACCACTTTTAAAAGATTTCTTCTATTCTCTTTCCGACAGGAGCATCCACAGACGCTTTATCTCTTTTAGGAAAGACATGCCGCACGAAAGACTACAGAATTTTGTAATAATTGATTATACGAAAGAACTTGTACTGGTCGTTGTCATGGGAGATCAGACTAATCAATTTATTGCCGCCGTTGGCCAATATGGAATTGATGAAAGTTCACATACCGCTGAGGTGGCATTTGCCGTTCGTGACGACCAGCAGAATTCCGGCATAGGATTCGCATTGCTGCAATATCTGACTTATCTTGCCAAAAGACAGGGGTTACTTGGATTCACCGCTGATGTCCTTGTCGAAAACCAGCCGATGCTCCATGTCTTTGAAAAAGGCGGATTTGATATAAATAGAAAATCCGATAGCGGTGTTTACGAATTAACACTGAAATTTAAAACATAAATTACAAAAGGAGTTTTTACAATTGTTTAATCCTAACGTATTTAGAGAATATGATATAAGAGGTGTTGTGGACAAGGATTTAAATGGAGAATTTGTTTTCAACCTTGGCCGTGCTATAGGGACCTATGCTATCCGGCACAAAATAAAGAACATGACCATCGGGCGCGATTGCCGTTTGAGTTCTGAAGCATATCACAATTTTTTAATTAAAGGCCTTAATTCCTCCGGCATCAACACCATTGATATCGGTCTTTGCGCCACTCCCATGCTTTACTTCTCCATTCGCCATCTGCACATCGGAGGAGGAGTTATGATTACAGGCAGCCATAATCCGCCCGAATTTAACGGTTTCAAAATATGCATCGGTCACAGCACCATTTACGGGCAGCAGATTCAGGAATTAAGAAAGATCATGGAAAGCGGCAAATATTCCAAAGGCAGCGCTTTATCACGTTTCCGGGATATTTCCACGGATTATGAAAACTATCTCTTTAAAAAAATCAAAATCAATAGAAAAATAAAAGTTGTTGTTGATGCCGGCAATGGTGTGGGAGGATACTTTGCCGTTCCCCTTTTAAAACGCTACGGATGCGAAGTTATTCCCATTTACTGCGAACCGGACGGTAATTTCCCGAATCATTTTCCCGATCCTACAGTGGAAAAAAACTTAACAAAATTGATTGAATTAGTCCGCAGTAAAAAAGCGGACCTCGGAATAGCATTTGACGGCGATGCCGACCGTCTTGGAGTAATCAGCGACAAAGGCGAAATAATCTGGGGTGACAAACTGCTGCTTCTTTTTGCCCGTCAGATTCTGAGCAAAAAGCGTAATTCCACAATAATCGGTGAAGTGAAATGCTCCCAGGTGTTATTTGACGACATAAAAAAACATTCAGGCCAGGCTATAATGTGGAAGGCCGGACATTCGCTGATCAAGGCGAAAATGAAAGAGGAAAAAGCCGCGCTGGGCGGGGAAATGAGCGGGCATTTCTTTTTTGCCGACCGTTATTTCGGCTATGATGACGCTATTTACGCGGCGCTCCGGTTATTTGAAATTCTTTCCATAACAGGCAAAAAAATAAGCGCATTGTTTTCCGATGTACCGAAAACTTACGCCACACCTGAAATCAGAGTCGATTGCCCGGATGATAAAAAAGCGGATATTGTAAAAAGAATCAAAAAACATTTTCAAAACATACCCGGTATTGTTGAGATTGACGGAATACGCATTCCGTTCAAGAATGGTTGGGCGCTGGTGCGTTCTTCTAATACTCAGCCGGTAATCGTTTTACGTTTTGAAGCATCATCGAAAGAAAGTTTGCAGAAAATCCGTAACGAAGTTGAGCCTTTACTTACTATGTAATAAAATCATATTGAAGCTCCGCGTCTTATCGCAGAGCTTCTCCGATTATTTGAAAATTCTTTGTTCTTTCTGATAGAGAAGAGTTTTTTCTACCCAATTGTTTTATAAATAACCTTGCGGATTACGGAATTGCCAATGCCACGCATCGCTGCACATATCCACGAGGCTGCGTTTGGCTTTCCACTTCAGAAGTTTGAGTGCTAGAGACGAATCTGCATAGCATACAGCAATATCGCCGGGACGACGTTTTACTATGCGATAAGGTACCTTTTTTCCCGATGCTTCTTCAAAGGCATGAATCATTTCCATAACCGTGTAACCTTGACCGGTGCCAAGATTTATAACTAATGGTCTTTGATTTGCTGACAGGAGATCAGCCTTATCCATTTTCTTTAAAGCAGCGATGTGGCCTTCAACTAAATCCATAACATGGATGTAGTCTCGCACTCCCGTGCCGTCTGATGTTGGATAGTCCTTACCAAAAATATTAATTTTCTTGCGGTTTCCCACGGCAACCTGACTTATGCAAGGCATAAGGTTATTGGGAACTCCCCGGGGATCTTCACCAACCAGACCGCTTTCATGGGCGCCGACGGGATTAAAATAGCGCAGTATGACAATTCGCCATGATGGGTCGGCTATATGGATATCCTGAAGAATCTGCTCAATAATCAGTTTTGAGCGGGCATAAGGATTTGTAGGAGCCGGAGTACAATCCTCTTTGACAGGAATGATAGACGGTTCTCCGTATATAGAAGCCGATGAGCTGAAGATGAGACGTTTAACACTTCGTTTCGACATAACAGAACAAAGAGAGATGGCGCTTATAATATTATTCTCGTAATAACACAGGGGATCAGCTATTGATTCGCCCACAGACTTAAGGCCTGCGAAATGAATAACGGCCGCGATTTGATGTTCCTGAAAAACCTCATCAAGGGCAGCGCTATCCTGTATGTTGATTTTATAGAAAGGCGGCTGCTTGCCGGTGATTTCCGCAATACGTTCCAGAACAGAGGCCTTGCTGTTTGTGAGGTTATCTGCAATAATCGGAAAATAGCCTGCAGCAGCCAGGGCGATAACGGCATGGCTCCCAATGTAGCCGGTTCCACCGGTAACGAGAATAACTTTTTTTGTGTTGTTCGTACTATTTTCTCTCATACTATTAATCTTAAGCTCCGATACATCACTCACTCATATGATAACGAATAATAAAGATTATTGATAATTCGTGATACTTGCCTACTTGCAACTTAATATTCGTTACTTTTCTTTTTGTCAATCATAACTCCTGGGAAATATCATAAAATCATTACTGCCATTTATTTTTTTAGATAAATGATACGAAATGAATATTTCCTTAAACCCGGAGATTATAAGCAATTCGCCGGGGAAACCTATATATCATGTAGTCAGGATTTTAAGTGAGCGTTGTACGGAGGGCAGAATTTGAATTTGTAAGCGAGCAAATATATAATTATAATTTCCCCTAAAAATCGAAGAAACTCCTCGGTCAGCCGAGGAGAACTTCAATCTGCGCCTCATGATACGGGCAAATAATGTTAATAGCAAATTTCATATAACGACATTATTAAGATGATTTTTCTCCTAAAATCTTAACAATTGTTTCTATTAGTTTTTTTGTTCGTACCGGTTTTGGCAGTATATAGTTATTTCCAATTTTATTCTCCTTCCCTTCAATAACATCTTCATTTGTGGCAAGCGCCGTGACATAAAGAATCGGAATTTTAGCTGTAGAGGCCTTTTCTCCTAAAGCAGCCGCAACATCTTCGCCGGGCATATCGGGCATGAACAGATCAAGCAGGATAATATCCGGTTTTTCATTTTCGGCCATTTTTATTTCTTCGTCGCCACTTGTCGCGATAATCACATCGAACATCCCTGACTGCATAAGATTTTTTTTGACAAAATAACAAAAATCAGCTTCATCATCAATAGCCAACACTTTTATCTTTCCGGGCATCTCAACACTCCTTTGTTTTTGTTAACCTGCTTTTCGGTTGAAGTTTAATAAAAAAAGTTGTTCCCTGGTTTTCCCGGCTCTCGACATCAATCGTGCCATATAATCGATCCATTATCATATGGGCAATGCTAAGGCCAAGACCCGTTCCTTCATTTTTAGCCTTAGTCGTAAAAAATGGCTCAAATATTTTTGGCAGAATTTCCTCAGGAATTCCTTTTCCTGTATCCGATATTTCCACAATAATCATTTCATCACCAATACTAAAGTAATCAGCCCGACGGTAACCGGTTTTATAACCTACCTCGGAGACTAATTGTTTATAGGCGCGAATTGTCAATCTCTTTTCTTTATCGTTTTTCATGGAATCAACCGCATTATTGACAAGATTTAAAAATACCTGTTCCATCATATTATAATCACCGGCCACTTCCAGCAATTCGTTTTCATATTCACGTTTTACATTCACGCTGTTTTTTTGAATCGTTTGTTGGGCAAGCGTCAACACGTTATCGAGCAATTGGCATATGGGGATTTGCGTTATTTCTCCTACCGATTGTCTTGAAAATGACAAAATATTTTTGATAATATTTTCGGCCCTGTTAATCGCGTTAAATATTCTTTCTATTGATTCATTGATATTAGGATTATCATCGGGAAGATTGTTCTCCAGATAATCCATTCCCATACTAATAATTTCCAGCGGATTCCTCATTTCATGCGCAATGCCGGATGCCAATCGTCCGAGAGCGGCCATCTTATCCTTTTGTATCAACTGGTCCCTGGTTTTTCGTAACATTTCAACAGTATCATTTAAATTTTTCTCTCTTTCAATCCGGTCAGTGATGTCTTTTGAAATAATGCAAACTGCAAAAACATCATGACTTGAGGGATCTCTTATCGGACTGAGAGTATTGGCAAACCATATATCGTGATTTTTATCATAGGATTCATACTGCACCGTGGCATTATTTTCATATACCGATTTAACATGGTTCAATGATTTTTCCGATTCGATTTCATCTTCATTATAAATCTGTGAGATGGTGAAACCTAAAAGACTTTTTTCATCCTGAAAACCATAAAACCTGACAAGTTTTTGATTGGCAAATAAAATCTTATCGTCATGATCAACAATGCACATCAAGACATCCGTGGCCTGAACGATTTGCTCATATCTTTCCCTGACTTCATTAATCCGTTCGTCTTTATCTTTTAACCGGGTTGTTATGAGATATCCGTAAAACAATGCAATGATGTCAATAAACGGAATCTGAATCAAATAGCTGCCGGCCATCGGACCTGTTAAAAGATCCCTTTTATATAACAGCCAGCAGTAGATAAAGGAAAAGAAGAGCGTGTTTATCACCAGGTATCCGAAGTTGGAACTCATTGTAGTTAATGAGATAATGAAAAAAAACATCAGGTATAATTCCGACCCGACATATCCGGAAAAATAAATTCCGGCCGGCAACAGTATGCTGTCGCATAAAACAAACCCATAGAAAATCTTATCGTCATAGAAATATTTTTCCGGAATGTAGGCAACAATCAGATTGGTCATCAGATAAAACGCGATAAAAATATACGCATAGATTTCCAGTTGCTTGCCGGCGGATGGCGAAAATATTATAAAATAAGCCGACGTAATGATGACCATCAAGCGAACAAGAAAAATAGTTTTTTTTCTGGGAATTGGATATGCCATAATGCTCCTTAGATAAATTAAAGCATTTTTTTAGGACATATGAAAGTGCATATAATATAAGGTAACTGGTTTTTTATGTCAATGAAAATAATGTCTTAATAAGGTGTTGTTATGAAGATAAGCTATTTTAAAATTGGTCGGGGCGGAGTGATTCGAACACTCGACATCCTGCTCCCAAAGCAGGCGCGCTACCAGGCTGCGCTACGCCCCGACTTCTAATTTTTTAATCTTTCACCAAGGGCTTTTTTCAGCTGGGCAAAAGCCTGTCCCCGATGACTCACTTTATTTTTTATTTCCGCCGGCAATTCCGCAGCAGTCATTTTTAGTTCCGGCACGAAAAAAACAGGATCGTAACCAAAGCCGTTATCGCCGCGGCGCTCATCGATAATCCGCCCTTTCCATTTTGATTCAAAGCTATCGTAACTGCCGTTTATGCTGTATAATACAAGAGCACAACAGAAAGAAGCCGTCCTTTCTTCCTGCGGAATGCCTTTTAATTTAGTCAGAAGAAGATTTATATTGTCGTCGTCCGTTGCCTTTTGACCGGCATAACGGGCAGAATAAATGCCCGGCTCTCCTCCCAACGCATCCACCTGTAATCCCGAATCATCCGCCAAAACGGTTTCACCGGTGAAGGCAGAAATTATCTTCGCTTTTATTAAAGCGTTTTCCAGAAAACTTTTTCCGTCTTCCACAATTTCCGGTACGCGAACGTAATCTTTTAAAGAAACTAATTGGATTCCCATTCCTTCAAGCATTTCCCTGATCTCTTTTACTTTTCCTTCGTTGCCGGAAGCAAGAACAATTTTCATTCCCTCAGATCACCCACAATTTCTTTCTGCAGTTCAATAATCTGCCGGATGCCGCTTGTGGCCATATCTGTCATCTGCGCCATTTGTTCTTTGTTGAATGGAACCCGCTCCGCGGTGCCCTGTACTTCAATAAACAGTCCTGAACCGGTCATGACAAAATTCATATCCACGTCCGCCCTGGAATCTTCTTCATATTCCAAGTCGAGTAAAACCTGATTATCTATAAGACCCACACTGATCGCTGATACAAAGTCGCTTACAGGAATTTCTTTTACTATACCATCCTGTCGCATTTTTTTTAATAAATCAACCAGTGCGATAAACGCGCCGGTTATTGACGCCGTTCTTGTTCCTCCATCAGCCTGGATAACATCGCAATCCAAATAAATTGTTTTTTCGCCAAAAGCGGTTAAATCCGTCACTGTCCGTAGAGACCTGCCAATCAATCGTTGAATTTCGTGCGTCCGGCCCCCCAATCGTCCCCGAACGGATTCCCGCGCTGTCCGCGTTTGGGTGGACATGGGCAGCATGGAATATTCAGCCGTCAGCCAGCCTTTCCCTGTATTTCTTAAAAAAGGCGCCGTCTTATTATCCAGCGAGGCCGCACAAATTACTTTGGTGTTGCCAAATTCCACTAAGACTGAACCGGCATCACTCATCAAGTAATTATTTGTAATTTTTATCGATCTTAGTTCGTTGAACTTTCTTCCTGAATTTCTTTCAATCACTGATCACCTGAAAAATGTTTTAATGCTTTTTGCCAGAGATTTGGAAATCTCCGCTTGTGTTTTTAAATTAAGTAATTTACTTTTGTCTTCGGAATTTGTAGCAAAGCCCATTTCCACAACCAATGCCGGTACAAGCAAACCGTCCGTTACCGGCAAATCGGCTTTTCTCAAACCCCTGCCCTTTCGCGGAAACAAAGTATTCAAGTTTTCCTGAATAATTTTTGCCATAGCCACAGAATCATTCTGACATTTATTTTTCACCTGCAACTTATCGTCTTTTGCCGTCTTTTTTCCGATATCTTCACTCAGTCCCTGGTAATAGAGCTCGAATCCGGAAGCATTCCTGCCGAAGCCTCCATTAACATGAAGACTTAAAAAAAAGTCCGGCTTAATTTTCCCGATACTTTTTTTCCGGTCTTCTTCAGTAACCGTCTTATCTGAATCACGGGTTAAAACAACTTCCAGATTGCTTTCTTTAGAAAGTTCTCTCTTTATGAACTGGGCAATTGCCAGCGTAATATCTTTTTCGTAAACATCATTTGTCAATTTAATGCCTTGATCCTCCCCTCCGTGCGCCGGATCAATAAGGATTATATGCTTTTTTCCCATCGCGGATAGCTCACAAGCCGCGCAAAATACAAAGCACACAAGAATGCCAATGATTAACAATATATTTTTCTTATCAAACATAATGATCACCAATATTAAAGTTGCGCTTGCTTATAGCAGAGTCGCTTCGTTTGTCAACAATCAATTTGTATTCTTACTAAATTTTAAAAATGATGTAAACGCTCGATTGATCTAACAAATTTCAACTGTTTTATTGCTGAGAGGATTTTTTTAAGTT
>Ga0326727_10005538_pt1 | contig 35937 bp, 24 predicted proteins | sample MB2enrmetagenome_FD_207643 | JGI IMG/M metagenome (GOLD analysis project Ga0326727, IMG submission 207643) | Lab enriched peat soil microbial communities from McLean, Ithaca, NY, United States - MB29MY | ecosystem: Environmental > Terrestrial > Soil > Wetlands > Peat | place: USA: New York...
CGAGCGGCCCGTTTGCGCCGATGCTCCAATGCCTGGAAATCACGGCGCGGGTGAACGTGCGTGAGCACGCTTCCATTATCGCGCGGAACGCGCCGATTGTCACTGTATTATGCGAGATTCAATAAGAAGCGGCTGATCTCAGGCACCTCGAAGCACCTCTGCTGCGTTGGTGCCTGTTACGTGCGCGATCTCTCCCTTCGTGCGTGCCCGCACTCCACCGCCCGCCGCGGCGAGGCGATACCCGATACAATGGTTATTTCAACTCACCAAGGAGCACTCATGGCGAATAAGCGCATTGGTATTCTGACCGGCGGCGGAGACGTGCCGGGCCTCAACTCCGTAATCAAGGAAGTGACCTACCGGGGCAGCGAGAGCGACAGCGAAGTGGTGGGCATTCGCCGCGGCTGGGAAGGACTGACCCACGTGAACCTGGACGACCCCGCCAGCAAGGCGCGGTACATTCTGCCGCTCACGAGGGAGAACACGCGCACCATCGATCGCACCGGCGGCACCTTCCTGCACAGCAGCCGCACCAATCCCGCGAAGATGAAGTCGGCTCCGGAGTTCCTGCAGGGGCGGGAGTTCCCGAAGCAGGAGGTGACGAAAAAGGGCGTCACCAGCACCGTGTTCGACCTCAGCTCTCAGGTGACCGGCAACCTGGCGCGCCTGGGCCTCGATTGTCTGATCGCCATCGGCGGCGACGACACGCTCAGCTACGCGGCGCAACTGGACCGGCTCGGCTTCCCCGTGGTGGCCGTGCCCAAGACCATGGACAACGACGTCCGCAACACCGAGTACTGCATCGGCTTCTCCACCGCCATCACGCGCGCCACCGACGCCATCAATCGCCAGCGCACTACGGTGGGCTCGCATGAGCGCGTCGGCATCTTCCGCGTGTTTGGCCGCGATGCCGGGCACACCGCGCTCTACACCGCCTATGTCACCTCTATCCGCTGCGTCATTCCCGAGTACAAGGTGGATCTGCAGAAGCTTGTCGACCTGCTGGTCGGCGACAAGAAGAACAACCCCAGCAACTACACCTTGGTGGTTCTTTCCGAGGGCGCGCAGTGGGAAGGCTACGAGGTGAAAGAGTATGGCGAGCCGGACGCTTACGGCCATCGCAAGAAATTCAACGTGGCCGAGGCGCTGAGCGACGAAATCCAGCGCCGCGCGAAGGAAGAGACCGTGGTTAGCGATCTGACTTACGATCTGCGCAGTGGCGCTCCCGACTTCGTGGACAAGCTGGTGGCATCCACCTTCGGCACCATGGCGCTCGACTACGTGCTCTCGGGCAAGAGCGGCAAGATGGCCGCGCTGGTGGAGGGCAAGTACGCCATGGTGGACATTCCCGATCCCAAGCTCGGGCCGCGCAAGGTGGACGTGGCGAACATGTACAATACCGACCGCTACCGCCCGAACTACAGCAATAAGACGGGCCTGCCCATCTTCCTCACGCGGGCATCGTGAGGAGGGCAGGTCCCAGGCCCAATGTCACGTGGCTTTGTGGAGCGGGCAATCCTCCCCGCGGCCGGTCTTCGGGCCGGCTGGACGCGCTGGAAAGCGGGTCCGCAGGCTGAGAGCCCAATGCCGCTTAGCTTTTCCGCGGAGACGCGGAAGGGTGTCAGTTCGGGATGTGGGGCAGGTTTGAAACCTGCTCGCCGATTTCCAATCGGCGCCGTGCGCGGGTTACGAACCCGCGCGCAGGATACAATCCTGCCCCACAAACTCTGTGCAAGTGTTCAGCGATCGGAAAGTTACGTGCCATTGGGCTGAGAGCCTGCCCCACAGCTTTCCTTCACCCACCACGTGATGGAACAGAAGCGAGCGATCATCATCGGCGCCGGTCCCGCCGGGCTCACGGCCGCGTGGGAGCTGCTGACGCGTACCGGCGTCCGCCCGGTCGTGCTGGAGAAAAGCGAGTTCATGGGCGGCATTTCGCGTACCGTGAACTACAAGGGCAATCGCATCGACATCGGCGGTCACCGCTTCTTCTCCAAGTCCGACCGGGTCATGCGCTGGTGGATGAACATGCTGCCGCTGGAGCGGCTGCCCGGTGGCGCCTCCACCATTTCCTATCACCGCATGGAGCGGGAAGTGGCGACCGATTCCGCGGCGCCCGACCCGGCACTGGTCGACAAGGTGATGCTGGTGCGGGCGCGGAAATCGCGCATCTACTACCTGCGGCGCTTCTTCGAGTACCCCATTACCCTCAGCAAGAGCACGCTGCTGAACCTGGGGCTCGTGCGCACCGTGAGGATCGGCATTAGTTACGTGCGCAGCGCGCTGTTCCCGTTACCGGAGGAGCGGACCCTCGAGCAATTCATCATCAACCGCTTCGGGCGCGAACTGTATCGGACCCTTTTCCAGTCGTACACCGAGAAGGTCTGGGGCGTGCCCTGCAGCCGGATCAGCGCGGAGTGGGGCGCGCAGCGGATCAAGGGGCTGTCGGTGTGGAAGACGCTCCAGCACGCGTTGCGCAAGGCTTTCGGCCGCTCCGGGCAAGCCGGCCTGAGCCAGAAGGACACGCAGACGTCGCTCATCGAGCAGTTCATGTACCCGAAACTGGGGCCCGGACAGATGTGGGAAGAAGTGGCCCGCCAGGTACGGGCGCTGGGAGGCGCTCTTTACACCGGCTACCGCGTGGACCGTGTTTTCACCGAGGGGTCCCGTGTTCGCGCGGTACAGGCGACCAATGCGGCTACCGGCGACGCCGAGCTGTTCGAGGGAGACTACTTCTTCTCCACCGCGCCCATCAAGGAGCTACTGCGCTCGTTCGATCCGCCGCCGCCAGCCAATGTGCTGGAGGTCTCCGACGGTCTGGTCTATCGCGATTTCATTACCGTCGGGCTGCTGCTGGACCGGCTGAAGATCAAAGACTCGACTCCTCAGGGGAAGAAGCTGATCAGCGACAACTGGATCTACATCCAGGAGCCTGACGTCCTGATCGGCCGCCTGCAGGTATTCAACAACTGGAGCCCCTGGATGGTGAGCGATCCGGCGAAGGTCTGGCTGGGCCTCGAGTATTTCTGCAACGAAGGCGATTCGTTGTGGAATCTCTCGGACGAAGCGATGATCCGGCTGGGCCGCGATGAGCTGGCGAAGATCGGCATCATCGACGATGCCGCCGTTGTGGACGCCACCGTATTGCGCATGGAGAAAACCTATCCTGCCTACTTCGGCTCCTACGACCGGTTCGCGGAAGTGCGCGAGTTTGTGGATGGCATCGAGAATCTGTTCCTGGTGGGCCGCAACGGCATGCACAAATACAACAACCAGGACCACTCCATGCTGACCGCTATGATGGCCGTGGACAACATCGCCGCTGGCGTCACCGGCAAGTCCAATCTCTGGGAAGTGAACACGGAGTTGGAGTATAACGAGGACAAGGAGACGCGGTAGGACGCATGGCCGGTCTGACGCCTAGCTAGGTAGTAAGAGACGCTACTCGCTCGTTCCCCATGCGATGGAAGCAACACAGAGATTCGTGCGAGGCCACCGGTGCACGCCGGTCAATGTTACTGACGACCGGGTACGGGCGATGCCGGAAAGCAACGTGCCTGAACTACTTGCATACGGTTCACCCGCTTCGATTTGGCGACCCGTCCGGGAGTCTTCGACGACGAGGTCGATAGAATCGAGTTCACAGCCGAGCTCCGTTCCCGCGTGGATGCCGTGTTCATCCAAGCCCAGGATTCTCGCTCGGATGCCGGATCGCGGATCGTTTCCGTAGTCTGACAGCCAACTCGAAAGCTCGGGAGCTGCCACGAGCTGAGGCCGCGTGTTTGGGAGCATTGCCCACTTCTCGTAGAGCGGAAAGGTTCTTGTACCGTGCTGGCCGTCAGTGCGATACCAGTAAACCCCACGCTGCTGATAGAGCGTGGTGATGTAATAGCCGGATCGCGCGTCCGGCATCCAGTTTGTTTCCGCCCAGTTTTGCTGAACCAACTCTGGGCCAGTTCCGTCGAGGTCAACGATGTCACCGATCCCCTTGCTGTCGTAAGCTGCATAGCCGCTTATGTAGAAAGGAACTGGCCTGCCTTTTTCGTCAAATGAGAGAATAAATATCCAGGTCATCGGCGACATTCCAGCGCTGCCCGTGTATCCGGCGAAATACTAGGTGCGAGCGCCTTTCAAGTCGGTACTCCAGAGACCACGCGTGGCCGGAGAAAGCACCGCGCGCCACGGTCTCCCGGACTTATCTCGCCCACGGACAAGTTTGGAGCCATCCACTGACTCGGTGACCGTGAAATCAGGCGTACGTACAGGTGTATTGGAGGATGCGCGTTCATAGAACACGGTCGTCATCGTTACGCGCTTGCGAAGGTCTGACGCAGGAATCACTTGTGTTTCCAAGCAGAATGCCGTGACTGCGAGCAGGAGCACCACAGAAATCGAGGCAGCGCGCAACGCGATACTTGAACACATACGAAAGGCCGTCAACCAATTATGCGGCATATTCCGCATGACCAGCAGTGCGATCTGGTCAGCAGTTCCGCTTGTACCACTCCAGAGTCCGCTGCAGTCCTTCCTGAAGTGAGAACGCCGGGGTGTGACGGAGATCGCGCACCGCGGCGGTTGTGTCCGCCTGAGAATCCCGCACGTCTCCGGCTCGCGGCGGGCCGTACACGGGAGGAATCGACAGCCCCTCGATCTTCTGCAACTCCTCCCAAACGTGGTTCAGCGTGTAGCGATTCCCGTTGCCCGCGTTGTAGACCTTGCCGCTCACGCCCGGCGCCACCGCGGCCTTCCGCGTCAGCGCGACCACGTCGTCGACATACGTGAAGTCGCGCGACTGCTCGCCGTCGCCGTAAATGGTGGGAGCCCGCCGTTCGATCAACGCCTTCATGAACAGCGACAGCACGCCCGAGTACGGACTGGATGGATCCTGCCGCGGGCCGTAGACATTGAAGAAGCGAAGCGAAACCGTTTCCAGATCGAAGCACGACGCGAAGACGCTGGCGTAATACTCGCCCAGGAGCTTCTGCGCGGCATAGGGCGATTTGGGCCGCGGCGTCATGTCTTCGGATTTGGGCAGCACCTCCGAGTCGCCGTAGGCCGAGGAAGAGGCCGCGTACACCAGCCGCCGAACCCTGCCCGCGGCGGCCGCGCTAAGCACCTGGAAGGTACCATCGATGTTCACCTCGTGCGATGGCACGGGGTCGCCGATGGAACGCGGAACCGAGGGGATGGCCGCCAGGTGAAACACCGCGTCGGCCCCCTCGATGACCGGAGCGATGGCGTCGTAGTCGCGAATGTCCAGCTTGCAAACCTGAATCGCGCCGCGGACTTCCTCGAGATTGCGCTCGTGCCCGGTCAGCAGATTGTCAATCACCACTACCTGGTGACTGCCGTCCGCCACGCACGCCCTCACCAGCGCGGAACCGATGAAGCCCGCACCTCCGGTGATCACGTATTTGGTCATCGCCTAGCTGGCTTTGGCCGTTTGGGCGGGCCGCGTGCCAATCCGCGCCGCAAACGCGTCGTAGGCGCCGGGGTTCCCGCGGTTCATGTAGGCGATATAGCGCTCGGCCACCGTCTCCACGTTCTTCAGATAGTTCGGATTCGCGAACGTTGCCCGGATGCCGTCCATTAGCGGCCTCATCCGGGTCCAGACGAACAGCAGCTCCTGGCCGCTTTGAAAGAAGAGCTCTTCGTGGAGAACCCCGCTGGTGATGAAGGAAGCCACCATCGCCCAGTAGCTGGTAACCATGCGCATGGACGCGTTGGCCTCGGAGGCGGGCGGGCACAGGGTGTTCACCTCCTCCATCGTCTGGCAATAGAAATTCTCGGCGAACCACTTGCGCGCCTCGCGCAGCCGCGCCTCGCGCCGCATTTCATAAAGCTGGAGAATCAGCTTTGCGTCTTCGTAGGAAGCCTGTCTATCCATGAAGTAATGATGCCACAGTCCGTTACTTATCCCGTTGCAAGTCGTCCAGCGCCGCGCGCGCGGCGGCATAACCGGGATTCTGCCGGAGCACGGTGTTGAGTTCCCGCACGGCTTCGGCCCTCTTGCCCTGAGCGGCGAATGCACTGGCGAGATTGAGCCTCGCGGCCGGCGAATCGGGGTTCAGCTTCAACGCCTGCGTGCAATGCGCGACCGCTTCCGCCGGTCGTGCCCGAAGCTGGAGAACCGAGCAGAGATTGCTCTCGCTTTCCGCATCCTCGGGCGCCAGGCGCAAAGCTTCCTCCAGGTGTCGCTGCGCCTGATCGAACTCTCCTTCCGCCGCGAGCACCACGCCCAGATCCGCCTGCGCGATTTCGAGGCGGGGATTCAGCAGGACAGCCCGCACCAGCACGGGCGACGCCTCGTCCATTCGCCCTGATTTCAATAACTCGCGTCCCAGGTTCGCATATGGGTCGGCGTAGCCGGGGCGGATAGCGATGGCCTCGCGGAAAGACGCAATCGCCTCCGCGGATCGTCCCTCGCGCCCCAGGATGAGGGCCATGTTGTTCTCCATGACGTAGTTGCCCCTAGTCACGGCAAGGGCGTGCTCGAACAGGGAACGGCTGTTCCTCCAGTAGGCGGTTTGCCGGGATGCCGCCACCGCCAGAATCACCAGCACGAAAATGGAGAGTGCGACCGCGCCGCGTTGCAGGAGAGGCCGGCGCTGCAACGCGTCGGCGACGGTCCAGACCAGCGCGATGGACAGCCCAACCAGCGGGACATAGGTGTACCGATCCGCCATCGCCTGGTCGCCGACCTGCACGATTCCGATTACCGGCAGGAGCATGCCCAGGTACCACAGCCAGCCGACCAGAATATAAGGACTTCGTCGCGCACGGATCACCGCTGCAGCCGTAATGGCCACAAGAACGAGTGCCGCTGCAACCACGATTCCGGCGCCCTGCGGCTGAGGCGGATAGAACGCCGCCAGGTCCACCGGCCAAATCGCTTTGACGATGTACCTCAGATAAGACGCGAGAGCGTTGGTAGCGCGGGCGGACAATGGCAGATAAGCGAGAGATTCCACGGCGCCGCTGTTCTTCTGCGCGATGTATGTCACCACGCTGGCGATAGCCGTCATGGCGAACAGTGGCGCTTTCTCCAGCATCAGACGGCCCAGCGTGCGCCGGGCAGGCGGCCAGCCGAGCCGGCGGAGGGGCCAGAAGTCGAGCAACAACAGGACGAACGGCATCGTGACCACCATCGGTTTGGCCATCAGGCTCAGGGCGAAAGTCAGCGCGACGGAGATGTATCTGACGGCGGAAGGGGCACGGACGTATCGAATATAGAGCAGGAGCATCAGCATCGCGAGCAGTGTGCTCAGAACATCCTTGCGCTCCGCGATCCATGCAACCGATTCGACATGCAGGGGGTGCAGGGCAAACACGCCGGCCACCAGGGCGCACCGCCAGGGCTGTTGCGTCATGCCAACCAGCGCGAGGAAAAGCAGCAGCGTGCTGGCCACGTGCAGCAGGACGTTCACCGCGTGCTCAGCGCCGGCGTTCAGTCCGAAGAGCTGGCAATCCACCTCGTACGAAATCCAGGTAAGCGGGTACCAGTTCGCGGCGTGAGCGGTAGTCAGCGCCCACGCGACGCCCGTTGCCGAAAGCCCCGACTTCACCATGGGGTTCTCATACACGAACAGGTCGTCGTCGTAAGCGACATAGTCGTATCGGAATGTCGGAGCGTAGACGGCCAGTACCGCGCCGGACAGGATCAGGCAGACAATCGCGATGAAGGCCCTCGGTGTGCGCGCCAGGGACGCCGTGCGCGGCGGGGACGCCGGTGGCTGTTTGGGTTCAGGGGCGAGTTGTGTCTTTTGATGAGGGCGGCTTGCCGCCGCAGTTCTCGGACGTTTCATGCCATGCGGTCCGCCAGGGAGCAGAGACGGCTCTCGGGAATCAATAGTGTACACCCGAGGAGGTTCGGCTCATCCAGGTGGCCGGCGGCGCCGGCGCGCGCTCCAACTGGCGCCACCGACGACACGCAATCGTGTCCGCAGTGCCTGTTCCGGGAGATCGTCATCGTGGGCGGTAATGGTGCCGCTGGCCGTCACGAATGTCTTGAGCATGCGCCGCCAGGCGGAAGAAAGGGAATAAGGGGAGTAAATGGAGTAAGGGAAGTAGCCACAGATCACCCGTCTACTCCGCTTGCTCCCTTTTTACAGCGCGGCCTCGCCCCGGTCTTCATTGCGGATGCGAATAACATCGGCGCACTCGCAAATGAAGATCTTTCCGTCGCCAATGCGTCCGCTCCTCGCCGCGGCGCCGACCACCCGGGCCACCTCCTCCATCCGCGCGTCGGAAACCACCAGCTCGATCTTGATCTTGGGCAGAAAGTCCACTTCGTATTCCTGACCGCGATAGACCTCCTTGTGTCCTTTCTGGCGGCCGTGGCCGCGGACCTCAGAAATCGTCATGCCATCCACGCCGATCCCCAGCAGGGCGTCTTTCACGTCGTCCAGTTTGTGCGGCTGGACGACGGCTTCGATTTTCTTCATCTCACTGATTGCATGATGCCCCCATAAGCCCCCTCGTCCCAAACGCAACGTTTGGATCAGTATGATCGAATTTTTCTATTGGATTACGGCATAAGGAAATCGTAAGATTTTCTCAAAGCCCCGTCGCGCTTCCACCAAATCTTCCGAGGAGAACAGTAATGGTGTCCTTGCGAACCATGAGTGTGTCCGTGTGCGCCCTGGCTCTGGCCGGCGCATCGATTCGAGCCTGGGGCCAGACGGCGCCAGCCGGTTCCGACAGCGGCCAGGCGCCGGCGGCCGCTCCGGCGCAGACATCCGCGCCGGCTTCGACATCGCCCCAGACTCCGGCGCCGGCGCCCGCTCCCGCAGCGGCTCCCGCGCCAACCTGGTCGATCGGACCGATCGATTTCAGCGGACTGATTGACGGCTACTACAGCCAGAACCTGAACAGCCCTTCCACGCGAACCAACCAGCTCTACAACTTCGACGTCCAGGCCGAGCAGTTCAGCCTCAACATGGCCAAGCTGAGCCTGTCGCATGCGCCCGATCCCATGGGCTTCCAGGTGGACCTCGGTTTCGGTAAAGCCTTCGACATCTACCACGCTGGCGAAAGCGAGCCGAACATCTTCCAATACCTCGAGCAGGCATACGTCAGCTTCAAGCCGCCCAAGGCGAAGGGGCTGGAGATCGATTTTGGCGAATTCGTGACTTCCGCCGGCGCGGAGGTGCTCGAGTCGAACAGCAACTGGAACTACTCGCGTTCGCTGCTCTTCTCGTGGGCGATTCCGTACTACCATTTCGGCCTGCGCACCTCGTTCCCCGTCGGCAAGCACTTCACCGGCGGCGTCCAACTGGTGAACGGCTGGAACGATATCGAAGCTATCAATAGCGGTAAGACCCTTGGCTTCACCGGCACCATCACGTATGCCAAGTGGAACTGGGCCAATACCTGGTACGTCGGTCCGGAGCACGACAACACCAACAAGGGCTTCCGGAACCTCTTCGACACGGTGCTGAACCTGACGCCTCCCGGCAAGGCGAACGCCTACCTCAACTACGATTACGGACGGGACAAGAACATCGGCCCGGGCGCGATGGAGTGGTGGGGCATCGCCGGAGCCCTTCACATCCAGGCTTCCGGCAAGATCGCCTTTACCCCGCGCGTCGAATACTACAACGACCACGACGGGTTCACCACCGGGGTCCCGCAGCACATCAAGGAGATCACGATGACCGGCGAGTACAAATGGACGGAGGGCGTTCTGACGCGGTTGGAGTACCGCAGCGACTTCTCCGACGAGCCGTTCTTCGAGGCCGGCAACGTCCCGAGTTCCAGCAAGAACCAGCAGACGGTCACGGTGGCTCTGGTCGGCTTCTTCGGGCCGAAGAGGTAGACATAAGGGCGGCATAAGGGCTGCCGGGGTCATGAGAATTGCTTTCGAGTATCCGCGAAATCTTTTGCTTCACCGAGACCGCGATTTGGTGTATTCTCGGTTGCTAAGCACGTCTCTCCATCCAGCCAGGGTCTGACCCGGTCAGTCAGCCCCGAACGCTCCAGGTCCCGTCTTCCTGGACCCGGATTCTCACCAAGTACAGGAGGAAAGGAAGAATGGCAGATAACACCGAGATGAAACCCACCCTGGGTTTGACCGGTCTGACCATGAACGCCATGGCGCTGATCGCGCCCGGAGCGTTTCTATGGCTGACCTTTGCGGCTCAAGCCGGAACCGGCGCCACCGGGCCATCGATGTGGATCGGCATCGTCGTGGCCCTGCTGCTGTGCCTGGCGACCGCGGTTTGTTACGCGGAGATGGCGAGGCTCTACCCAGGAACCGGCAGTTCCTACTACTTCGCCGAACAATCGTTCCTCAACCACGAAAAGGCCTGGCCCTATGCGCGGCTGGCGAAATTCATCGTCGGATGGGGCTCGCACTTGTACTACTGGATCTATCCAGGAGTGATGGTGGGGGTCATGGGAGTCCTCTGCGGATACCTTGCGGGAACCCTGTGGCCGAGCTTCATGAGCGCCACCAATCCGGGCCCGGCGTTCATGGCCGCGGTGGCCATCGTGTTCTCTTTCGCAGTGGCCTACATCGCCCACCGGGGTGTGAACGGGTCGACGGCGGTCAACATCGCCATCAACGTGATTCAGATCAGCGCGCTGGTGGTGTTCTCGGTGATGGCGCTCGGATATCGCGCGAACCACCCGCCGGGAAGCGTGGCCTGGCAGTTCGATTCCAGCTCCGGTGAGGCCTACAACTACGAGTTTAAGACCACCAAAACCGTGGCCAACGGTACGGCCACCGACACCATCGTGCGCGATGCCGGCGGCGTTCCGCAGCCGCAACTCGATGCCGCCGGCAAACCGGTGCCTTATCACGTCAGCTATCCGTATGCGGACGACAAGGGGAACTTCATCAGCCATCCCAGCGCGAGCTCGGTGGTGGGGGTGCACAATTGGGGCTTTGTCTTTATTCAGGCGACGGTGGCCATCCTGATTCTGGTCGGATTCGAATCGGTGACGTCCCTGGGGGGCGAGGCCAGGAACGCCAAACGTGACGTCCCCATCGCAGTGATTGTCTCGCTGCTGGTGCAGGGGGCGTTCTGTTATCTGTTTGAGTACTTCGCGGCGAACTACCTCCTGAACAGCGGTTACCCATTTGCCACTGCGCAAGGCTCGTCCGCGCCCATCGGCGACATGATGGTGCTGGTGGGCGATGCGCTGCTGGGACCGGGGAACGGCCGGACCTTCATGCTGATTGAAGCGTTCACCGTGTTTCTGGCGCTGATCGGCACCACTCTGTCGTGTATCAACACCGGCGCCCGCGTCACCTACGCCATGGGCAAGGACGAGGAGTTGCCGGACCACTTCGGCGCGCTCCACGGCCGGAACCTCACGCCGCACCGCGCCATCTGGACGCTGGCGACCATTTCGGCCGTCATCGGCGTGATTACGGTGGCGCTGCTGTTTGGCGATCTCGGCGCCCCGACCGATGACGCCATCAAGGCGCTGCCGCATGGCTTCTGGTCGAGCTTCGGCTTCACCACGCACGACAAAATGGCGGCCCTGCCGAACAGCTTTCTGACCACGACACTGGCCTCCAACTTCGGTACGTTCCTACTCTACGCGCTGAGCTGCTTCACCTGCATGGTCGCTTACCACGGCCATCCGAAGTTCAACGCGCTGAAGCACCTGTTCATTCCGGTGTTCGGCCTGCTGGCCAACCTGGCCTGCATGGCGTTCTATCTGGTGGGTCCGTTCATGGGGTACGGCCCCAAAATGGAGCCGTTCCTGGCGCTCGGCATTGCGGCGGTCTGGGCGATTTACGGCGGAATCTACTTTATCCGAGCGGGCAAGTCGAAAGGGAGGACAACCATGGTACGGGACCGCGCCGCGGCTCGTACCGCCTGAGTTCGGGGATGTGGGGCAGTCGGCCGCCCCACAGGATGAAGCCTGTGCCACTATGTGCTGACAAGCTTTTGAGCAGGTGGCACAGACCTTAGTCTGTGTTCGCAGGCTAACCACCACCGAAAAACGGTCCGGTCCGCACACTTTTTTCAGGGTGAGGTGACATGTTCGGAGCAGCGGCGTCCGCCCCGGATGGCGCCAGCAGTGTCGCTGGTTTGGATCGCCCGCCCCGGGGTTCTATGCTCGAGGTCGAGTTCGCGCAGGTTTCCGATTGCGGAAAAGTGCGCGACCATAACGAAGATTACGTGGGCTGCGTGACGCCCGCGAATGCGGGGGAAGGGCGCACCCGCGGCTGGCTGTTCGCTCTTGCCGACGGTGTGGGCGGGCAGGAGGCCGGTGAGGTCGCTGCGCACGACGCGGTGGAGACCGTGCTGGCCGGCTTTCGCGGCGCCCCGGCCGGTGAGCCGCACGCCGCGCTGATACGCCGTCTGGTCCAGGCGGCCAACGAATACGTGTACTCCGCCGGGCGGGCCGCGGGTCCCGGCGGCGTCTCCATGGCCACCACGCTGGTGGTGTGCGCGCTGCGGTTCGATCGCGCGGTGGTGGCTCATGTTGGGGACTCGCGCTGTTATCTCCTCCGCGGCAACGAGGCCACGCTGCTGACGCGTGACCACACTGTGGTCAACGAGCAGATTCGCCTGGGCCTGCTCACGGCGAAGGAGGCGGCGGAATCCAGCACGCGGAATGTGCTGACGCGATCGCTGGGCATCGATCTGATCGCCAACGTGGACATCAGCGAGAATCAGGTGCTGGCCGGCGACGCGTTGCTGCTGTGTTCCGACGGCTTGCACAACTCGGTGGACGGAGCGGAAATGGCCGCCACCCTCCGGCGCAGCTCCGATCTGGAGTGGGCGGCGGCCAATCTGGTGGCGCTTGCCAACGAGCGTGACGGCGGTGATAATATCAGCATTCAGCTCATTCGTGTGAAGAGCGTCGAGCGCGTTGGCATGTACCGCGGGAGGCCTTACAAGCTGCCCGGCTGACGGTGACCCCAAACCCGCGCCGGCCGGAAGCCCAATGCCACTTAACTTCTCATCAGTGACGCGGAAGGCGGTCAGTACGGGATGTGGGGCAGGATTGCAATCCGCGCGCCGGTTTCTAACCGGCGCCGTGCACGGGTTACAAATCCGCGCGCAGGATACAATCCTGCCCCAGAACTCCGTGCAAGTATTCAGTAATGGGAAAGTTAAGTGGTATTGGGCCGGAAGCCCGCGCCACTCATGACCTCACTCCATCCCGGCGACACCCTCGACCAATACCGCATCGAAAGCCTGGTGGCACGCAGCGGCATGGCCTCTATTTTCCGCGGCGTCGATCTGGACACCGGCGCAGCGGTGGCCATCAAGGTTCCGCACCCCGAGATGGAATGCGACCCCGTGCTGTTCGACCGCTTCCAGCGGGAGCAGGACATCGGCGCCTCGCTGGACCATCCCGGCGTGATGAAGGTGATGCCCGCCGCCGGCCACAGCCGCATCTACATGGTGATGGAGTGGGTGGAAGGCCGCCTCCTCCGCAGGATCCTGATCGAGCGGAAGAAGCTGCCGGTGGAGCGCGCGGTGCGCATCGCCCTCGGCGTCGCCGGCGCGCTGGAGTATATCCACACGCACGGTGTGGTGCATCGCGATCTGAAGCCCGAGAACATCATGGTGGACTCCGAAGATCGCATCAAGCTGATCGATTTCGGCATCGCCGGCAAGCAGGGATCGCGACGGCTGACCTTCGCCAAACTCTCCCAGGTAATGGGCACCCCCGATTACATCTCCCCCGAGCAGGTGAAAGGCAAGCGCGGCGACGGGCGCAGCGATATTTACGCCCTAGGCGTCATGCTCTATGAAATGCTCACCGGCCAGGCGCCCTTCCGCGGGCCCAACGCGTTCGCCATCATGAACGACCGCCTACTGAACAATCCCATTCCGCCGCGCGAGCTCGACCCGGAGATCACGCCCCAGTTGCAGGAGATCATCTACCGCGCCATCGAGCGCGATCCGCGCAACCGCTACGCCAGCGCGAAGGAGTTCGCCTGGGACCTGCAGCATCAGGACCAGGTGGGCGTAGCCGAGCGAACCGAGCTGCGCGACTGGAAAACGCGCAAATCGCCGCTGCTGCGCCGCATCCTGTTCTACATCGCCATGGCGCTGATCCCGGTGCTCGTTTTCGGCCTGCTGATCTGGGTCGCGAAGCGGACGTGAGGGTGCTCTCGCCAACGCGCTTGATGCTTGTTGCTTGGACCAGGCTGAGGATCGCGTCAACCGGCGAAAGCACGGAGTTCCGTTTGAATCAGCGGCGCGTGTGTTCGAAGATCCTGCGGCGGTGTCCTACGTGGAGCGCGTTGTCGAGGGGCAGAAACGGTGGCACACCATCGGCTTGGCGGGTGGAATCACTGTGCCGTAAGTAGTCCACACGGTCGCGGAACAGAATGGCGAAGAGAAAGTCCGAATCATCTCCGCGAGAAAGGCAATTCCCCACGAGCGAGCTATTTACGACCCCTCTGTCTGATCGTCAGCGAAGGGAACTGGAGCGGCTCGCCCAAATGCCGGATTCTGAAATCGACTTCAGCCATGCTCCCGCGACGCCCTCTATGCCCGTGCGCGTCGAGGTGGGTCGATTCTACAGGCCGATCAAGCAGCAGATTGGCCTTCGAGTGGATGCCGATGTTCTGTCCTGGCTCCGGTCGCGAGGCAGCAGATATCAAACCCACATGAACGAAGTCCTGCGCCGCGAGATGCAGACCGGGCTCAAACGCCGGTAGTTTCCGGCCCTCATGACGCGTGCAGCGCGTCGGCGCCGGTGGTAGAAGCACCTGCTTGTCCAATTCGGGGACAGGCACGAAGTTTCCGCGGCGGCCGGTGGATTACTCTCAGTGGATTCCGGTGCCGGAATCCGTCGCCGGCCGCCAGATGGTCGCCATGGTGCGGCGAACGTATTCCCCGCCGTGCATCAGGCCCGGCTTTTCCTTGTGCCAGGACATCTCCAGCGCGAACAGATCGGACATCTCGTGCAGCAGCTCCTCGAACGAGAACAGCACGCTGGCGATGCCGGCCACGGGATCGGTCACAGTGCGCGGCGCGGATGCGCCTTCCAGATCGGGGCATGCGGCGTAATAGCCGTCGCCCGCTTCCGCGAGAGAGAGCAACAGGCGGCCGTCCGGCCGAAGCACGCGCGCGATCTCCTTGCGGTATCCGGCCCGGGTTGCCGCCCCAACCAGGTGCTTGTAGACGAACAGGTCGCACACAAGCTGGAAACGAGCGCCGCGAACGGGGAGACCTTCGCTCAGGTCCGCCTGAATGACGGGAACGCGGCCGCGCGCCCGGTCCTGGGCGCGGCCGAGGGCGACCTCCGAGTAGTCCACACCTACGGCGGCAACACCGGACGCCGCTAGAAAACAGGCGTTTCGTCCGCCGCCGCAGCCAACGTCGAGAGCGGATGCCGGCCTCGGTTCTCCGGTGAGCCGCGGCCAGTTGTGCAGCGCCCACACCAGTGCGCCCGAGGGTTCGTCCAGGAAGCTGGAAGGGATGCCGCGCCTGCGATACTCGCGATCCCAGGCTTCGCGGCCGCTCATGCGCCGGGGGTTCCTTCCGCCGCGTCGATGTGGGTGCGGAAGTACTCCACGGTACGGCACAGTCCTTCTTCCAGCGATACGCGCGGCTCCCAGCCAAGTAATTGGCGCGCCCTGGTGATATCGGGCTGGCGCTGCCGCGGATCATCCTCGGGCAGCGGTAGGAACTCCAGCGGTGCGGTGGAGCCGGTGAGCGCCCGAATGCGCTCGGCAAACTCCAGAATTGTCAGCTCCTGCGGGTTTCCCAGATTCACCGGCCAGGCTTCCTTCGACTGCAACAGCCTCCACAGACCCTCCACCATGTCGCTGATGTAGCAGAAGCTGCGCGTCTGCGTGCCGCTGCCGAACACGGTGATCGGCTCGCCGCGCAGCGCCTGATCCAGAAACGCCGGAACCACGCGCCCGTCGTGCAGTTGCATGCGCGGGCCATAGGTATTGAAGATCCGCGCGATGTGCGTAGCCACGCCGTGCACGCGATGGAAGGCCATGGTGAGCGCCTCCGCGTAGCGCTTGCTCTCGTCGTAACAAGAACGCGGGCCCACCGGATTCACGTTGCCCCAGTAGGTCTCCACCTGAGGATGCACCGCCGGGTCTCCATAGCATTCCGAGGTGGAAGCCAGCAGGAAGCCGGCGCCGTGATGCCGGGCCAGCTCGATCAGGTTCCGGGTGCCCTGCGCCCCCGCTTCCAGAGTCTCGATGGGGTGCGCAAGGTAGTCTTTCGGGCTGGCCAGAGAGGCGAGGTGCAGGACGCCATTGACGCCGCCCTCCACGTCAAACGGCCGCGTGACATCGCACAGGCGGAACTCGAAACGCGGATTGCCGTCGAGGTGCCGCAGATTCGCCGCCGAACCAGTGATGCAGTTGTCCAGTGCGGCGATGCTGTGACCTTCGGAGATCAGGCGGTCGCACAAATGCGAGCCGATGAAGCCGGCGGCTCCGGAAACGACGAATCGCAATGCACCTCCATGATGTCCCGGTCGAGTGGAAACGTCGGGGATGAACAACCATTATCGGACAGGCGCGCGAGATTCCGAAACCGCCGGTACCGGGAACACTCAGATGCCGAAGTTGAAGCCGAGCCGCACCAGGACCTTCGCAGATTCGCCATGGCCGCCAGCGAAGGGAGAGAACACCCGCTTGCGGATAGTCCGGCCCCGCTCGATTGAGAATCCTGCTGGTGGGGCTGTCCCCGCGGACCCGAGGATTTAATGTGGGGCAGGCTCTCAGCCTGCGGCGGCCTCTCAGGCCGCCCGGCCGCTGTTTGCGGCGAAGCCGCGCTGTGCCATCATGGGCTGACAAGCTCCCGAGGTGGCACAGGCTTCAGTCGGTGCGGTTCAGCGCCATACGCTGCCGTGGGGGCGAACCCAGCCACTCCTCTTGTGTCGAATTCTGCAACCCAACACTGTGGAAACACTCCGCACATATGGACCCGCAACGGTCCGAGATGTTGCACAAATCACACGGGTCTTATAAACTCCTGGTCAAACAGTGTGAACAGGACAATCCTTCTCGCTTCCCTCATATTCCTTCAGATAACGGTTCGCGCTCTGGCCCAGACGCCTGCCAGCGACGCCGCCACCTGCGGCGCGTGCCACGATGAACAGCCAAAGAAGGTGGCCGCGAGCGCACACGCGTCGGTGGCATGTTCCACGTGCCACCCGCACCACGAAGAGTTCCCGCACCCGGAAGGCATCCCCAAACCGCAGTGCGGCAACTGCCACCAGAGGGAGAACCGTTCCTACACCATGGGCGTGCACGGACGCCAGCGCGCCAAAGGGAACGCCGCCGCACCCGACTGCGCCGTCTGCCATCGCGATGCGCACGAGATGCAGCCCACCGGGACGGAGGCGTTTCGCAAAGGTGTGCCCGGTCTCTGTGGGAAATGCCACGCCGACATCCGCAGCGAGTACGACCAGAGCGTGCACGGCCAGGCGGTAGCCAGGGGCATCCTCGCCGCCCCCGTTTGCACCTCCTGTCATGGCGAGCACGAGATTCAGCCGCCGCAGAATCCCGCCTCGTCGGTGAATGCCATGCACATTCCCGAAACGTGCGGGCGCTGCCATGGCGACGTGCAACTGACCGGCCGGTTCAACATTCCGCGCGACACGCTGGTGAGCTATGAGAGTTCCTTCCACGGCCTGGCGCTGAAGGCCGGGCGCGAAACCGTGGCTAATTGCGCCAGTTGCCACGGCGTGCACAACATCTTCCCGCCGGAGGACCCGCGCTCCACAATTAGTCCGAAGAACCTGCCGAAAACCTGCGGGAAGTGCCACGCCGGTGCGGGCTACAGCGTGACCCTGAGCCGGGTGCACTGGGTGGAAGGCCGCCAGGAACCGAAGCCGGTGCAATGGGTGAGGGTAGGATACGCGATCATCATTCCGCTGGTAATCGGCCTGATGCTGTTGAACGTGGGCGGCGACTGGCTGCGCAAAACGGCGCTGCTGCGCTTCCGCCCCGGGCACACTCCGGTGTTGCGGCCGCGGGCGCCGCGATTCCGCATGCCTCGCACCGAACGCCTGCAGCACGCGCTGCTGATGATCACCTTCACCGTGCTGGCGTGGAGCGGCTTGGCGCTGGTGTATCCCGATCAGTGGTGGGCGCGGCCGCTGTCTTATTGGGAAACCGACTGGCCGGTGCGCGGGACCATCCACCGCATTGCCGCGGGCGCGTTTGTGGCTCTGTGCCTGGTGCACGTGTTCGAGCTCATCGTCAGCCGCGCGTCGCGCCGCCGCTGGAAGACCGTGCTGCCGCGCCATCGCGACATTCCGGAGGCAGTGGGAACGTTCGCCTACAATGTGGGCCTGCGCAACACGCCGCCCATGATCTGGCCGCAATCGTGGATCGCCAAGACGGAGTACTGGGCGCTGGTGTGGGGCGCGTTCATCATGTCGGTGACGGGATCGCTGCTGTGGGCCAATACGTTCTTCCTGCACTGGCTCTCCAAGCAGTGGTTCGACGTGGCCACGGCCATCCACTTTTACGAGGCGGTGATGGCCACCCTGGCCATCCTGGTGTGGCATTTCTACTACGTGATGTTCGACCCGGAGGTCTACCCGATGAACCCGGCGTGGCTCACCGGCTTCAGCATCCGCACCCGCAAGATCGGCCCCAACGGGCAGTGACGGACACGCGGCGCGAGGCGCGTTTTTGCGGTGCCCGGCGGGAACGCGGCTGCCGCCGCATGTCCCACCATGATGGCGCTTTTGTTATCATGATGGCATCATGGTGCGCACCCAGGTCCAGCTCACGAAGAACCAGATCGAGTCATTGCGACGCCTCTCCGCCGCCACGGGCCGATCAGTAGCCGATCTGGTACGTCAGGGGGTCGATCAGTACCTGGCCGCCAGAACTCAACCAGACCTGGAAGAGCGTAGGAAGCGCGCGCTTCGAGCGTTGGGCAAGTTCTCCTCCGGCGTTTCCGATGTCAGCATCCGGCACGATCACTACCTGGCGGAAGCTTTTCGGCAATGACGGTTTTCGTGGATACCTCTGCCATCTACGCGGGCCTCGACCAGGACGACATCAACCACGCCAAAGCAAAAGCGGCGTGGACAACGCTCACCGAAGAGGCCACGCCGCTCCTTACCAACAACTATGTCGTGTTGGAGACGATCGCGCTGCTACAGAATCGTCTCGGCGTAGCCGCTGTGCGAACCTTCCACGAGGACATCCAGCCACTTCTGGAAGTCGCCTGGATCTCCGAGCACGAACATCGCACCGGTATCGCGGCGGTGCTGGCGGCCGGACGAAAAAAGCTATCGCTGGTGGACTGCGTGAGTTTTGAGACGATGCGGGCCAGAGGAGTCCGCACCGTCTTTTGTTTCGACGCGCATTTCGCCGAGCAGGGGTTCAACGTCAAGCCCTGACCACCACCGCCCGCTCGGCATTCGATACAATTCGCGCTTGGCGAACAAATACGACGTAGTCATCATCGGCGGCGGGCACAATGGCCTGGTCGCGGCGGCATACCTTGCGCGGGCGGGTCGCAGGGTGCTGGTTATGGAGCGGCGCGAGCTGGTGGGCGGCTGCTCGGTCACCGAAGAAGTCTGGCCCGGGTATCGCGTCTCCACCGCGGCGTACCTGACCAGCCTGATGCAGGAACGAATCGTGCGCGAGCTGGATCTGCCGCGCTTCGGTTACCAGGTGGATGCCAAAGACCCGGCATTCTTCTCGCCGTTCCCCGACGGCCGGCATCTCTTCTTCTGGCAGGACGGGCGGCGAACGCTGGAGGAAATCGCGAAATTCTCCAGGCGCGATGCCGAGCGATTCGCCGCGTACGAAGAGTATCTGGAGCGCCTCGCGCGGGTGGTGGAGAGCCTGCTGCTGGTGACGCCGCCGGAGTTTCCGCCCCGTGGCGTGGGCGATCTGGTGGAGTATCTGAAGCTGCTGGCGCGGTTCCGCGGGCTGGGCCGTCAGGACACCATCGCGCTGGTGAAGATTTTCACCATGCGGGCGACGGATCTGTTGGACGAGTGGTTCGAATCGGACCAGGTGAAGGTCACCCTCGCCACCGACGCGGTGATCGGCGCCAATGGCGGGCCGCGCTCGCCGGGCACTGCCTACATCCTGCTGCATCACGTGATGGGCAGCGTGGGCGGCAAGCGCGGACTGTGGGGCTTCGTGCGCGGAGGGATGGGCGCGGTATCGGAGGCAATTGCGGCGTCGGCGCGCAGCCATGGCGCGCAGATTCGCACCAGTGCGGACGTCGCGCGGATCGGCATTCGCAACGGCCAGGCGCGCTCGGTGGTGCTGGAGGGCGGGGAAGAGATTGAGGCCGCGGTGGTGGCCAGCGGCGTGGACCCGAAGCGCACGTTCCTCGGCCTCATGGACCCGAGCGAGCTGCCGCCGGAGTTCGCCGAACGCATCCGCACGTTCCGCTGTGAAGGGACCTCCTGCAAGATCAACCTTGCGCTGAACGGCCTGCCGGACTTTCGCGCGCTGCCCGGCGCACCCGCGGCCCAGCACAAAGCTACGATGCACATCTGCCCGTCGGTGGATTACGTGGAGCGCGCCTGGAACGACGCGAAGTATGGCCGGCCGTCGCAGTCGCCCATGCTGGAGATGACCGTTCCCACCATGTACGATCCCACGCTGGCGCCCGCGGGCCGACACGTCATGGGCATTTTCCTGCAGTATGCTCCTTATACGCTGCGCGAGAGCAACTGGGACGAGCTGCGTGAGCCGTTTGCCGAGCGCGTGTTCGACATTATCGAGGAATACGCGCCCGGGTTCCGCTCGCTCATCGAGCACAAACAAGTGCTGACGCCGCTGGATATGGAGCGGCGTTTCGGGTTAACCGGTGGCAATATTTTCCACGGCGAGATGAGCCTGGATCAGATGTTCGCCATGCGCCCGGTGCCCGGAGCGGCGCGTTATCGGACGCCCATCCGCGGGCTGTACCTGTGCGGCTCAGGCACGCATCCCGGCGGCGGCGTGATGGGAGCGCCCGGCTACAACGCCGCGCGGGAAATCCTGAAGGGCTGAGAGAATTGCCGCCCGCTTTTTCGCCGAAGAAACATTGTCCCCCCAGCGCCACAATTCTGGTGGCGCTCCGCGCTGAGATCGGAGGCATCGAGATCCGATTCTTCTGGTGTTTTTCCGATGTTTTTCATGTCGCGGCAAAGTAGAAAGTTCCGGTTTCTGCGGATCACCAGATCCAATCGTTCCAGCGATTTGGCCTGCCATTCCCTCGGCCAGCCAGCATGTTGCATCGCGTCCACCCGTCGAGGCTTCCCTTCGGCGCACAACCCCGGCGCGGCCTTGACGAGACCCAGCCGCGATGCACTGATCCTTCTCCTACCAACAGGGAATGGCAGGCGCTGTCCTGACGCAACTGCAGCCAAGCGGAACTTTCTACTTTGCTCGGACCGGAACTTTCTATTTTGCTCCGACATTCCGATGTTTTTCATTGACTCCGGCATGGCTCAGTGATAGATTCTTCCTTCACAATACACAGATAGCGTGTGTCCGAGTGTCGGCGCGTTGTGTATGACGTTTCACTCCGCCCGCCCCGTTCGACACGACAGGAGGGCGCGATGCGTATTCTTGGATACATTGTTCTTGCTGGCGTCAGCAGTCTGATGGGTGCAACCGCCGAGGATCGTCGGCCGGCGATGGTGGCGACAGCTCAGGTTCCGCTCGCATTTGAGCGGGCCACCAGTGGCGACACGCGCTGGACGGCGCGCGGAAACGGGTATCGGCTGGGCGTGGGCGCGGCCGATGTCGAAGTCGGCCTGCGCGACGAACAGTTGCGCATCCTGTTCGTGGGCGCGAATGCGAAGGCTCCGTCCGCGGGTCTCGACGCGCTGCCCGGCAAGGTGAACTACTTCATCGGACGCGACCCGAAACTCTGGCTGCGCGACATTCCCACCTACGGGCGGGTGCGCTACAGCGGCGTGTACCCGGGCGTCGACGTGGTCTGGTACGGCAGGCAGGGGAAGTTGGAATACGACCTGGAACTGCAGCCCGGCGCCGACGCCAGCCGGATCGCCATGCGCTTCAAGGGCGCGCGGAAACTGGCGCTGGAAGGGAGCGGAGACCTGCGCGTAGAAATGGCCAGCGGTTCGTTGTCGCTGAAGCTGCCGGAAGTGTACCAGGACGGGAGTGGCGGGCGGAAGCGCATCGACTGCCGGTACGATCTGCGGGCGGGAAATGAGGTTGGCTTTCATCTGGCGGTCTATGATAAGTCGCGACCGCTCGTGATCGACCCCACCCTGGTGTATGCCACATTCTTCGGCAGCGGCGGTCTCTACGTCCAGGCGATGACGGTAGACAGCCTCGGCAACGTGTACATTGGGGGGTACACGTCCTCCGGCTTCCTTCCGGTGGTGAACCCCGTCCAGCCGGGACTCCTGGGGATCACGAATGCCTTCATCTCCAAGTTCGACCCGACTGGGAAAACAGTCCTGTACTCAACATATCTCGGCGGGTCGAGTGGTGACTACCTGTCTGGGACCGCCGTGGACTCCAGTGGCAATCTGGTCGGCACCGGTTATACGTACTCCACGGATTTCCCGCTGGTCAATGCCATGCAGTCTACCTATAACGGCAATTCCAGCGCGTTTGCTTTCAAGCTGAATGCCGCTGGAAACGGGCTTGTGTACTCGACTTATCTGGCCGGGGGCGGCGCCCAAGGTAACGCTGTGGCCTTGGATGGTTCCAGCAACGCGTACTTCACAGGCTACGAGTACAACATGCAAACCACGCCCGGCGCACTGAACAACTGCTGTAGGGCGTTTGTCGTGAAGCTCTCGAGTACAGGGGGCAGCGTTTATGCCGCACTGCTGGGGGCCGACCAGGGCAACGCGATCACGGTGGATGCACTGGGCGCCGCTTATGTCTCCGGATACAGCACCCGAAGCTCCTTCCCGAACAATCCTCCCGGAGCCCAGACGACCAATGCCGGGGGCGAGGACGCTTTCGTGGCAAAACTGAGCCCGGATGGCAGCTCGCTCGTCTGGGCCACGTTCCTGGGAGGAAGCGGGTACGATTCCGCCAACGCTATCGCACTCGGAACAGGAAACGTGGTGTACTTCGGCGGCCAGACCTCGTCCTCCAACCTGCCGGTGACAGCGGGTGTAATTCAGGGGACCTATGGAGGAAACACCGATGCCTTCGTGGCGAGTTTGAGCGCCGATGGCACCTCCTTCGGGTTTGTCACCTACCTCGGCGGCTCCCGCTCCGATACCCTCACATCACTGGCGTTGGGTTCCAACGGGCTGATTGTGGCTGGCAACACATATTCGCGGGATTTCCCCGTCTCCACCGCTCTCCAACCGGCGTTTCCCGGTCCGCCGTATACCCTCCTCAAGAGCACGAATTCCGGCGCAACATTTACCCCAGCCGACGCCGGTCTTGCAGCCTCCCGTTACAACGCCATTCTGCCCGACCCATCTACCGCGGGCGTCATCCTGCTGGACACAGGTGATACGGGTAATGGCGTTTTTCGCAGCACCGACGACGGCGCGACATGGGTGAACGTCGAGCCGAACAGCGACGGGAGTACGGCTCGCAGCCTCTCCAATCCATCAGTGGTCTATACGGCCGATTACTGCAGCTTGTATAAGTCGACCGATGGGGGCCAGACGTGGAACCCCACCAACAACGGTTGCCCATTCCTTGGACTGACGGTGGGAATCAGTCCGACCGATCCGAACACGGTGGTGCTGTTCTACGGCAGCACGGAATACCGCTCCACGGATGGCGGCCAGACATTTCCGCAAACCATAGCGATACCGTGGTATGCATACTACGACGGTGCGGGCGTGGTGGCAAGCCCGGACGGATCACTGTACGCGGTCACCGGCTACGGCTTGTATAAGAGTGCGGACGCGGGGTTGACCTGGACGCAACTGGGCACCGGCGTACTGCCGAGCACTCTCCCCGGATTCGCGCTCAGTACGAGCAACCCTTCCATTCTGTACGCCTCTGACGGCAACAACGTCTACAAGAGCACGAACGCCGGCCTGGCCTGGAGTGAGATCGGAACGGGAGCGGGCGTGAACTTTCTTGCGGTCGATCCGTCCAACCCTCAGAATATCTACGGGACCGGGACCGGAGGCCTCGGGGTCCTGATCTCAACGGACGGCGGCGCGACATGGACGCCCACTGGGGCCCTCGTCGACTCGGAATACGAGTCCGGGATCGCGTTAAACCCTTCCAACGGTTCCGAGGTCTATTTAGGTGTCGATGTGGGGCAGACCGGGTTCGTCGCGAAACTGAGTAACGACGGCACGACGCTGACATGGTCGACCTACTATGGAGGCTACGGGCCTGACCCAATCATCATGGGCGGGGCGGCGCCGGCCCCCTCGGGCAATGTCTGGGTCGCCGGCTATGGCGACGGAAGCCTTCCCCTTACTCCAGACGCGCGAAACGGTAACGTCGCAGGCAACGGCTCGGCGTTCCTGGCCGCGATCGCGGACGCTGCTGCGTCCTGCGGTTACACCATTAACCCGGGCACGCAGTACTCGTACGCTGCTGGCTGGCTCGCGTTTGCGGTGACGGCGCCCAGCGGCTGTCCCTGGACAGCTACCCCTTCGGATACCTGGATTCACATGATCCGGAGCTCGGGAGCGGGCTCGGGCACAATCCCACTCGCGGTCGACGCAAACACTACGACGAGCACGCGAACCGGCACGGTCACCGTCAACAGCCAGGTGTACACAATCGTGCAGCCGCCCTCGAGCTGTACCTACACGTTGTCGAACCCGACGCTGACTTCCGCGGGGGGCACAGCCACGATTACCGTGACCGCACCAGCCGGCTGCCCCTGGGACGTCGAGCTGCAGAATGGCGATGCAGTGACTGTGACGTCGGCGGTCAGCAGTCCCGCCAGCGTGACGTCGTCAATCACCGGAACAGGCGACGGCACGGTGACCCTTTCTATTCCACCCAACTTCGGTGTGAATAACAACTCTTACTGCGTCGAGATTGGCGGTCAGTCCTCCTGCATTGGCGAGGCGGGCGTGCCGCCGGCCATCTCCAGCCTCAGCCCCAGCTCGGCGGCGCCTGGCGGGGCGGCGTTCACGCTAACGGTCAACGGCACGGACTTCGCATCGGGTGCTGCAGTGAACTGGAACGGCACGGCGCTGTCAACGACTTTTGTCAGCTTGACGCAGTTGACGGCCTCGGTCCCAGCCTCTTTGATCGCCTCGGCGGGCGAGGCCACGGTCACGGTCGTGAACCCTGGAGGCGCCACCTCGGGCGGAGCGGCCTTCCCCTTCCAGTCCCCGTTGAGCTTCGTTCCCATGACCCCGTGCCGGGTGGCGGACACGCGTTACGCCAACGGCGACTTCGGCTCGCCCTCGCTGGCGGCAGTGAGCAGCCGCAGCTTCACCATCCCCAGCAGCACCAACTGCAGCATTCCCTCCACGGCGGCGGCCTGGTCGCTGAACGTTACCGTGGTGCCCCCGCCCCAGGGCACGCTGCAATGGCTGACCGTCTGGCCCAGCGGACAGACGCAGCCTTACGTCTCCACGCTGAACTCGCTGGATGGCCGCATCAAAGCCAATGCCGCCATCATTCCCGCGGGAACCGGCGGAGCGGTGAGCGTGTACGCCACCAATACCACCGATCTGGTGCTGGACATCGACGGCTATTTCGTTCCCGCCGCCAGCAACGCCAGTGCGCTGGCCTTCTATCCGCTGCCGCCGTGCCGGGTGGCCGATACCCGCTACGCCAGCTTCGGCACGCTGCTGGGGCCGCCGTCATTGAGCGCGGGCCAGCCGCGCACGTTCCCGGTTCTCTCCAGCTCCTGCAACGTGCCGTCGACTGCGCAGGCGTATTCGCTGAACTTCACCGCGGTGCCGCCCGCGCCGTTCGACTACATCACCACATATCCGACCGGGCAAACGATGCCGCTGGCCTCCACGCTGAACGATCTGACGGGGACCATCGTGGCCAACGCGGCGATCGTGCCGGCGGGGACCGGCGGGTCGGTGAGCGTGTACAGCTCGGGGGCCACGGATCTGGTGATCGACATCAACGGGTATTTCGCGCCGCCGGGGACGGGAGGGCTGTCGCTGTACAACCTGACGCCCTGCCGGGTGCTGGACACGCGGCAGCCGGCGGGGAGGCTGCCGTTCAGCGGAGAGCAGGACGTGAACGTGGCCGGGAGCGGTTGCGGGGCGCCGGCGGCGGCCCAGGCCTATGTATTCAATGCGACGGTGGTGCCGCCGGGGCCGCTGACCTGGCTGACGCTGTGGCCGCAGGGCGGGACGATGCCGGTGGTGTCGACGCTGAATGCGCTGGATGGGGCCATCACCTCCAATATGGCGATTGTTCCCACCACCAACGGCTCCGTCTCCGCCTATATGTCCGTTCCCAATACCTCGTATCTGATACTGGATATCTTCGGGTATTTCGCCCCGTGAGGGAGGCCTTTTTTTACGCCACGTCCTTCTCGAACTTGAGCGCGGCCGAGTTCATACAGTAACGCAGTCCCGCGGGCGCCGGGCCGTCGGGGAAGACGTGGCCCAGATGGGCGTCACAGGCGGCGCATAGCACTTCGGTGCGTTCGATGAACAAGCTTCCGTCGCGCTCGGTACGAACGTTTTCCTGGGCCGTCGGGGCGCAGAAACTGGGCCAGCCGGTACCGGAGTCGAACTTGTCCGTCGAGTGAAACAGCGGCGCGCCGCAGCAAACGCACCGGTACACGCCTTGTTCGTGGTGATTCCAGTATCGGCCGGTGAACGCGGGCTCGGTGCCCTTCCTGCGCGCAACCGCGTACTCCTCCGCTGTAAGCTGCTTGCGCCACTCGGCGTCGGTTTTCCTGACCTTGTCTGGCATACCCATAAGATGCCTGAAAAGGGCTTTCCGATGCCGCCGGGCCAAAGCGCGCCGCTTGTTGCGGGGCCGACTCCTCGTCCGCAGCGGGCACCCGGCCCGCTTGCTGCAAACCCGGGACCAACCGGGGCGAATTGCGCCGCCGGGCTACCGCATCCGCAGCGGAGTGCGCGCTTCGTAGAGCGCGACCCTGGCGTTGAGCGTCTCCACCAGTTGCGCATCGTTGCGCTGCCGGGCGAGATCTGCGGCGCGCTGTTCGGTCTCCACCGCCTCCGCGAAGCGCCCGGCTTCGGCCAGAGCGGCGGCCAGCGTGTCCAGAACCAGCGGTTCCTGCCCGCCCGTCAGCCGCACCGCGCGCTCGGCCAGTTCCACCGCCTCGGCGCCGTTGCGCACCCCGTCGGGACCGGCCGCCAGCACCCGCGCTCTTTGGTTCAGTGCCGCCACATGGTTCGGGTCGATCCCCAGCACCGCGCCCCACTGCGCGAGGGCATCCGCGATCTTCCCCTGCGTCGAGTACAACGATCCCAGTGCGTAGTGGCCGTCCGCCGAGCCGGGGACCATCCGCAGAAACGCCTCGAAATGAGGAATGGCCTCCGCAATCCTGCCTCCCCGCACCAGAGCCGCGCCAAGGTTGCTCTGAATGGTGGCATCGTCCGGCATGATTTGCGCGGCCTTTTCCAGATGGGAGATGGCCTCGTCCACGCGGCCCGCGCTGCTGAGCGCGATGGCCAGGTTGGCGTGCAACTGCGCATCGCCCGGGTCGGCTTCGAGCGACGCGCTGCAGCGGGCGATCGCATCGCCGCTGCGGCCCGCAATCATCGCCAGAGCGGCGCACAGGTTGTGCTGGGCAGCGGCATCCTCGGGGTTGATCGCAAGGGCCTTCTCGAGGTTGGGAATCGCGTCATCAAACCTGCCCATGCGCGCCAGCGTGACCCCGAGTTGAGCGTAGGGCCTGGGGTCGTTTGGGTCGATCTCCCGCGCCCTCTGGTAGTGCGCGATCGCCTCGCCGGGCTGGCCTGTCTGCGCCAGAGCGCTCCCCAGGCCCATCTCCGCCTTGGCGTCGTCCGGGTTGAGTTCGACGGCTTTCTTCCATTCGGGAAGGGAAGCCTCCCACTGGCCCTTGATCCCCAGTTCCGCGGCCACGTCGAACTGGCGGTAATAATCGGCGGCCGGCACCTCGATGCTCAGCGGCGTGTCCGGTGGAATATTCACGAACTCGGGAATGTTCACCGCCCGGTTTGCCGCAGTCGAGTTCTCGATCAGGATCGCCGGGCTGTCGTTGCCGTCCTCGTCGATGTGCGTCAGGTACATCTGCGTGTACGGCGAGCGGCTCTTCGATGAGAACACCAGCCAGCGGCCGTTGGGCGAAAAGCTGTGCCAGGAGTTCATCAGCGAGGTGTTGCAGCGCATCCGCCGCGCCGTGCCTCCCGCCGCCGGCACAATATAGAGCTGACTGTCCGGACGCATCAACTGCCCGTTGCGGTTCTGGACGAACACGATCCAGCGGCCGTCGGGCGAGACCTTAGGGAAGTTATTGCTCATGCCGTTCCGCGAGGCCCCGGCAATCGGCTCGGCCTCGCCGCCCTGGCCGCCGTTGAATGGAACCCGATAGAGGTCGTACTGAATCTGCGGCTCATTCGGGTCGTTGGCGTACTCGGCCAGCTTCCAGCCGTCCGGAAAGGGCTCCTTGCCCTCCGCCCGCGCGAACACCACGAACTTACTGTCGGGGCTCCACACGCCGTCGGTCTGCGCATAACGGGGATCGTCGGCCCCGGGAAGGGGCTGTACCTGGCCGGTGGCGCGATCGTACCAGGCGAGAATGCCGCGGGTCGGGAAAAACACCTGCAGGAAGTGGTAATCCTTGAAATTCACGACGAAATAGGTGCTGCGAAAATTCGCCTCGGGTCCATTGAGCCGAGTCAGGATGTATTTGCCGTCGGGCGACACCTGCGACATGAAACCCACCCGGTCCGCAAGGACCTGCGTCTCGTAGCGCGGCCGCCAGGAGATCACGTCGGCATTGCCAATGGACATCCGTGCTTTCACCGGGACCACTCCGTACAACCCCTTGTCGTTCTGCGGGCCGTCCAGATCCATGCCCATCGTTTTGCCGTCGAGCGAGAACGAATGGCAGTTCGCGCAGGTGTGCATTCCGGTCAGCGCCACACGGCTTTGCGTCTCGCTGATATTGCGCAGCCGCCACGCGATCTGGGGCAGGGCACTGGTGGCCAGCGGCTTGATCACCCCTTTCGCCCCTTCCGACGGCATCAGCGGCACATCCCGGTAGAAGATCGGCGCGCCTACCCGATCAGCCGACGTGCGAATGGCCACCCGGCCCTCCGAAACCGGCTTCTTGTTCGCGAGACCGGCGATGGTCACCGTCGCCGCACCCGCAACCGAGTGCCGCTTGATGGCCTCCCAGGTCGCAGCATCGGGCGACCAGGTGTGCGAAGCGGCCTGCTCCGGCGTCAGTTCGGGCAGTTTGTTCGTGTTGCCGACGGCGCGCGGGTCGATTTCGCCGACCTTCATCAGCGGACCCGGCGCCGTCACTTTGAGCGGTTTCGCGCCATCGGCGAACCGGACCTCGATCCGCCACGCGCTCGCGTTCGGGTTGGCGTCCCGCCACAGGAACGTGGGGGCGCAGATGTCCGGCGGGAAGATGGACCCTTCGGCCGGATAGTCGATGGTGATGGCAGCCGGCGGAGGCTTGGCCGCGGCCACCAGCACAGCAGCGAGAAGAAGGGAGGCGAACAAGGTCCCGTTTCGACGTCGGACGGCACTGGACCCCTGGTCCGCCTCCGGCCGCCCGTACTTGAGAAACCGCGTGCTTATTCGCATCAATTCACCCGGAACGGAGTCCGCGCTTCGTACAGCGCAATCCTGGCCCGCAGCCCTTCGGCCAGCCGCTGATCCTGATGTCCAACCGCCAGATCCAATGCCCGGCGCGCGGTTTCCACGGCCTCCGGGAACCGGCCGGCTTCGGCGTACGCGGCCGCCAGCGTGTCCAGCAGCGCCGGCTCCTGATCCCCGGCCAGCTTCACCGCCCGCTCGGCGAACCGAACCGCCCCGCTCCCGTCCCTGAGAGACGCGTCCCTGCTGGTGGCCAGCGCCCGCGCGAGCCAGTCGAGAGCCACCACGTTGTCCGGCTGGATGTCCACCGCCTTCCGCCACTCGGCGACGGCCTCCGCCAGTTTCCGCTGCATGGAATCGGCGACGCCCATGTAATAGTGCGCCTGGGCTGAACCTGGAGCCACCTGCAGAGCTTTCTCCAGATGCGGAATCGCCTCGCCAACCCGGCCCTGCGAAGCAAGGGCGGCGCCCAGATTGGTTTGCACGCCGGCATCGTCCGGAGCAAGCCGCGCGGCCTTATCAAGGTGCGTGATCGCTTCGTCCACCTTCCCCATGGTAGCGAGCGCCGTGGCCAGGATCACCTGGGTGGCCGCGTCGTCGGGACGGAGATCCAATGCCTTCTGGAAATGCGGGATCGCTTCCTCCACTCTCCCCTGCTGGGCCAGAGCGGCCCCGAGGTTGCTCTGATAGCCAGGCTCTTCCGGCGCCAGTTCCGAGGCCCGCTGGAAATGCGCGATGGCCTCCTCCTGCCGGCCCTTCGACTGCAAAGCGATCGCCAGATTCTGCTCCACGCCGGCGTCTTTCGGGTTGAGCTCGAGCGCCTTCTCGAACCAGGGAATCGCTTCCGCCGTCCTGCCGGACCGAGCCAGGGCGAGTCCCAGACCGCCGGCCTGCTGCGCATCGCGCGGGTTGAGTTGGACGGCTTTCTCGAAGGCGGGAACGGCCTGATCGGGCTTTCCCATGGCCAGCAGGGCGGCCGCCATGCGGCTGAACACCGCAGGATTTCCAGGTTCGATCTGCGCGGCCTTTTGATAATGAACGATGGCCGCGTCCGCATGGCCGGTCCTGGTCAGCGCAATCGCGATGTTCACGTGGGAGAGGGCGTCTTCCGAGTCGAGTTGCAGGGCCTTTTCCCATTCGGGGATCGCCGCCGCGTACTCGTGCTTATCAGACAAAGCGAAGGCGACGTCGAACTGGCGGTAGAAGTCGACGGCGGGCACGTCGATCTTCATCAGGCCATCCGGTGGAATGTTCACGAACTCGGGAATGTTCACCGCCCGGTTCGCCGCGGTCGCGTTCTCGATCAGAATCGCCGGGCTGTCGTTGCCCTCCTCGTCGATGTGAGTCAGAAACATCTGCGTGTACGGCGAGCGGCTTTTGGAGGAGAACACCAGCCAGCGGCCGTTGGGCGAGAAGCTGTGCCACGAGTTCATCAGCGGCGTGTTGCAGCGCATCCGCCGGGCCACGCCTCCCCCCACTGGCACGATGTAGAGCTGGCTGTCCGGGCGCATCAACTGCCCGTTGCGGCACTGCACAAACACGATCCAGCGGCCATCGGGAGAGACCTTGGGGAAGTTATTGCTCATGCCGTTTGCCGAGGCCCCGGCGATCAGTTCCGGCGTTCCGCCGCGGCCGTCGTTAAACGGAATACGGTAGAGGTCATACTGGATCTGGGTTTCGTTCGGATCGTTGGCGAACAGGGCCATTGGCACGCCCGGCGCGTAGCTGTCCTTCGCTTCCGCGCGGGCGAACACGATGGTCCGGCTATCCGGACTCCACACCCCGTCGGCCTGCGCGTAGCGAGGGTCGTCGGCGCCCGGAAGCGGCTGTGCTTTGCCGCTGGCGCGGTCGTACCACGCCAGAATGCCGCGGGTCGGATAGAAAACCTGCAAAAAACGGTAGTCCTTGAAATTGGTCACGTAGTAGGTGCTGCTGACGGTCGCCCCCGGCCCGCTGAGCCGGGTCAGCACATACTGGCCCTCAGGCGACACCTGCGACATGAAACCAACCCGGTCTCTGGCCGTTTCCTCCTCGTACGGCGGCTTCCACGAGATCATGTCCTGGGTGCGAATGGACATCTGCGGCCGGATTGTGGCCAGCGCGTACAGTCCTTTGTCGTTCCCCGGCCCGTCCAGATCCATGCCCAGCGTCTTGCCGTCCAGCGAGAACGAGTGGCAGTTGGCGCACGTGCGCATGCCTGTCAGCACCACCCGGCTTTGCGCGTCAGCGACACTGCGCAACCGCCACGCGATCAGTGGGACGGCATTGGCGGCCAGCGGCTTGATGACGCCCTTCTCGGTCTCCGACGGCATCAGCGGCACGTCGCGGTAGAAGATGGGCGCCCCCACCGGGTCTTTCGAGGTCTGGATGCTGACTCGGCCGGTCGAGACCTCCTGGTGGTTCGCGAGGCCGGTAAATGTGACGGTCGCGCCCGCGACCGAGTGCCGCTTGATGTCTGCCCAGGTGGGCGCATCGGGCAGCCAGGTATGCGAGGCGGCCTGCTGCGGCGTCAGCTCAGGCAGTTTGTTCGTCTCCCAGACAGTGCGCGGGTCGACCTCGCCGACGTGCATCAACGGCCCCTGGGATTGTACCTTAATGGGCGCAGAGTGGTCCGCGAACTCCACCTCGATGCGCCACTCGCCGGCTTCCGGGTTGGCGTCGCGCCACAGGAATGTGGGGGCGGTGATGTCCGGCGGGAAGATGGATCCTTCGGCGGGATAGTCAACCGTGATGGCCGCCGGACGCTGGGCGGCCAGCCGCTCCACCAGCGCGACCGATGCCACCAGCGCAGCAGCCCCCACCAGGACGCCAGTTCGATACCGCAACAACCTATTCTAATCCCCTTCTGCTCGAAAAGACGCTGTTGCAGGTGGATGGCCGAACCTTAGATGTGCCGTAACTTGTTGATTTCTCGTGGAAGGGCCGCCTCCGGGTGGGGCAAATTCAGCACCTGAACAGGTGTTTCCCGACATCGGGTGGATTCAGGCTCCAAATGGGCGAGGGCGTCAGATGGTCCCTTCAATCAATCACACGCGGATCACGACCTTAGCCTCTGTTGGTTTTGAAGTCGAATGCCCATGAAGATAAAGCCGGCGCCCGTCAGCACTGCCAGCGGCGCAGCGCTGAACACCGTCGGGATCATCTCAAGGATCATCACGATCCCTGCGAGCAACATGATCTTTGGCCGGGAGCGCGCCGCGCCCCAGATCCCGAGGACAGCCGCCAGAAGCATCACCCCTTGAATGGCCGCCAAGGTAATGCATGTCTGGGTCCTGGTTTTCTCGTACCCAGTGTGCGTTCCGCAGGGGTCATGCGGATAGATGTGACCTGCGCCCGACTCTCCAATACCCCAGGACACGCAAGGGTCGAAGAGTTCATTGACCGTCCGGGCCGCGGTACCAATCGCCACGGCGGAAATCGGCAAGGCGATCAAAAGCAACAGCAGTGTTCTTTGCCACATAGACCTCTCCTTGGCGGCGTTAGTCGCTGACGTAATTGTAAGAGACAATGGTTGTCCCCGGCGCAGCGAAGAGAAGACAGGCCACCAACATCACCAACATCCGCCAATGAAGGCCCGCCGTCACACGTTTGATACACTTCACAGCAGCAAGCCCATTCGCCATGATTGCAAAATCCCTGTTCTTTCTAACTTCCTTGTTCCTTCTCATACTGGCGCCCGGCGCGCTGGCGCAGGACAGTTCCGCCATCGATCGCCGGGTCGAAACGATGCTCGCCGCCCTGACCCTCGAACAGAAAATCGACCTGCTCGGAGGCGAAAACGAGATGTTCACCAAGGCGCAGCCGGCCATCGGGCTCCCGCGCCTCAAGATGTCCGACGGCCCCATGGGCGTGCGCACGTGGGGCCCCACCACCGGGTACGCCGCCGGTATCGGGCTCGCCGCTTCGTGGGACACCGAGCTGGCCAAACAGGTCGGGAGCGGTCTCGGCCAGGACGCCCGCGCACGCGGCGTCAGCTTTCTGCTGGGGCCTGGCGTGAACATCTACCGCGCGCCTATGAACGGCCGCAACTTCGAGTACATGGGCGAAGACCCGTATCTGGCTGGCCGCATTGCCACCGCATACATTCAGGGCGTGCAAAGCCAGGGCGTCATCGCCACCGTGAAGCACTACGCCGCCAACAACTCCGAGTTCGACCGCCACAACTCGAACTCCGTGGTGGACGAACGAACGCTGCGCGAGATCTATCTGCCCGCCTTTGAGACCGCCGTCAAAGAGGGGCACGTTGGCGCGGTAATGGACTCCTACAACTTCCTGAATGGCGAACATGCCACTCAGAACAGCTTCCTGAACAACCAGGTACTCAAGAAGGAATGGGGATTCCGGGGCATTCTGATGTCCGACTGGTGGGCCACCTACGATGGCGTGGCCGCGGCCAACAACGGCCTCGATCTCGAAATGCCCAGCGGCCAGCACATGAACCGCGAGACGCTGCTTCCGGCGGTGCGGGAAGGGAAGATCTCCGAGACCGCCATCGACGACAAGGTGCGGCGCATCCTGCGGACGGCTCTGGAGTTCGGCCTGGTTGACCGCGACCAGACCGACCTCGGCATTTCCGTCTACAGCCAGCGCAGCCGCGCGATTGCACTGGAGTCCGCCGAGAAAGGCGCGGTGCTCCTGAAGAACGAGGGGAACCTGCTTCCGCTCGACGCGCACAAGCTTCACACCATCGCGGTGATCGGCCCCGATGCCTGGCCGGCGGTAGTCACGGCTGGCGGAAGCGCCGAGGTGACCGCTTTCAATCCAGTGAGCATTCTCACCGGACTCAGCGACGCACTGGCCGATGCCAACGTGACGGTCACCTACAACCGCGGTCTCAAAACGCTGGAAACCGTGTTTGGCGAGGCGGCGTTTTCGACGGACGCGGAGGGCAAACAGGCCGGCCTGAAACAGGAAGACTTCGCCAGCGGCGATTTCAGCGCCGCCCCCGATAAGGTGTCAACCGTCTCCGGAGTTAACGGGTTCGGCCCATGGCGCTGGGGTCCGCCGCCAGCCATCAAGGGTATCCGCTGGACCGGCTACTACATTCCAAGGAAGTCAGGCAAGCAGCGCTTTATCCTTGCCGGCATGGGCCGCGATGACTACAAGTTGTACTTGAACAATTCGCTGGTTCTTGAAGAATCTTCACCGGAAGGGCAGGTTCCACACGCCTACGATGCCGATTTCTCGGCCAGCCAGCCGGTCGCCATCCGGCTCGATTACAAACCCGGCATCGAGGGCATCACGCTGGGGTTTGGCGCAACCGCCGTTGACGATCTCCTCGAACCCCAGGCAGTGAAACTGGCCGCGAAGGCCGACGTGGTGGTGTTGTGCGCCGGGTACTCGCCGCAGACCGAATCCGAAGGGCAGGACCGGCTCTGGCAACTGCCCACCGGTCAGGATGAGCTGATCAAGGCGGTTCTCGACGCCAATCCCCGGACCATCGTGTTGGTGACTTCCGGCGGCGGCGTCGATACAAACCAGTGGCTCGACCGCACGCCCGCGCTCTTGCAGACCTGGTATGCCGGCCAGGAGGGGGGCAGGGCAGTGGCTCACATCCTGCTCGGGCAGGTGAATCCAAGTGCAAAGCTTCCCATTAGCTATGAGCGGCATCTTGAAGATAACCCAGCGTATAAGAATTACTACGCGAGGCCCGGCACGAACGACATCCACTACGACGAGGGGATCTTCGTCGGCTATCGCTACTACGACAAGAGCGAAACAAAGCCGCTGTTTCCGTTCGGATTCGGGCTGTCGTACACGACGTTCGCGTTCAGCAACCTGATCGTTACGCCTGCGGAGACGAGTGCCAATGGCCCGGTTACGTTGAGCTTCGATGTTCGCAACACTGGTGCGCGCGGTGGCGCGGAAGTGGCGCAGGTCTACGTGGGCGACCCGTCAGCCACCGTGCAGCGTCCGGTAAAGGAGCTGAAGGGGTTCGTTCGCGTGGAACTGAAGCCAGGCGAGACCCGGCGCGTGTCGGTGGTGCTGGACCAGCGCTCGCTGGCCTGGTGGGATGTCACCGGCAAGAGCTGGAAGGTGGATCCGGGGAGGTTCACGGTGTACGTGGGTGACTCATCCGCCAACGTACCGCTGCAGGCTGACTTCACTGTGCGATGATCGCCGGCGCTCCCGAGGAAGCGCGCTGGAGGCGAGCGGAGCCGCGCCGCACGCTGCCCGCGACCCTGCTGGAGCGGATGGTCCATACGGCGTTTCCGCGCTGCCGCGTGCTAGCCCTACCTTCGCAACAAAGGCAGGTGAATCTGCGTTTAAGTGCGTCCATCATGAATGAACAGGTCGGGTTGTCATACATGAAAGAAGTGTTGGCATCCAGCGGTCCAGCTCGAACGCCTTAA